>Ga0154316_109_pt1 | contig 108666 bp, 105 predicted proteins | sample RifGroA2_FD_105610 | JGI IMG/M metagenome (GOLD analysis project Ga0154316, IMG submission 105610) | Elusimicrobia bacterium GWA2_66_18
TGCTCATTATTCCTCCCTGCCGCCCCTCGGGGGCGACGCCGGGAGAATATCAAAGCACCAACGCGAAAATCAGGCCCGCTTACCGGAAGGACACAGGTTGTCCACTATCTCTTAACCCACAGGTTACAACATGGAACGTGTTGCCCAGCGTCGCCAGAAGGGTCGGTTGGGGTCAGCCGGTCAGGCCTTGAGACCTTCCCGGCTTGATCCTATCACCCCCTCGGCTTGGTCCGAAAAACGCATCTGACGTTGTGAAGTGGTCGAATATCACGAGGGTTCAAGTTCATGCGGCTTGTAAGCGCCGCTCACCCTTCTTTAAGCTTGGCGTCCGCGCCTTCCATCCCGCTGGCGGGGTGCGGATCGGCAGAGTGGCGGATGTCCTTGCCGAGCACCATAAAGATCACATCCTCGGCAATGTTCGTCGCGTGGTCGGCAATGCGCTCTAAATTGCGCGCGATCAGGATGATGCCCATACCGCGCTGTATCGCAGAGGCATCGCTCTGCATCAGGTACACGAGCTCATTGAAGGTCTGGCTTTTGAGTCGGTCCTCCTCGTCGTCGCGTTTGATCACCTCACGGGCGAGGTCGACGTTGCCGCGCGCGAACGCGTCAAGGGAATCCTTGAGCATGCCCACAGCGACCTGCACCATGCGCGGTATGTCTCCGAGCTTGATCTTCGGCTCCTTGCACAGGTAAACGCCGGTCTCGGCGATATTCACGGCCTGGTCGCCGACGCGCTCGAGATCGGAGTTGATCTTGATGGCGGCCGCGATGAGGCGCAGGTCGCCGGCCGCAGGCTGGTGCAGCGCGATGAGGCGCAGGCACACATCGTCGATCTCGATGTGGAGAGCGTTGACCTGCCGCTCCCACTCCTGCACCGCAGCAAGACGGCTCTCATCGCGCTCGATGACAACCTTGACCGCGGACTGGACCATCTCCTCGCACAGACCGCCCATGCGCAACAAGCTGCCGCGCAGGTCGTCAAGATCCGCGTCGAAATGTCGCTTCATCCGAACCTCCCGGTAATGTAGTCCTCGGTGCGTTTGTCGGTGGGCTTAGTGAACATTTGCCGCGTCAGCCCATACTCAACCATCTCGCCCATCAGCATGAACACGGTGTACTCCGACACGCGGGCCGCCTGCTGCATATTGTGCGTGACGATGACGACGGTGAGCTGATCCTTGATCTGGAGGAGGAGCTCCTCGATGCGCCCCGTCGCGATCGGATCGAGCGCCGAGCAAGGTTCGTCGAGGAGCAAAACGCGCGGCTCGACGGCGAGAGCGCGTGCGATGCACAAACGCTGCTGCTGGCCGCCGGAGAGACCGACGCCGGGAGCATCGAGCTTGTCCTTGACCTCGTCCCAGAGAGCGGCTCGACGCAGGCTCTTCTCCACGGTCTCAGCCAGAACGGCGTGATCACAAACGCCATTGAGGACGAGTCCCGCCGCCACATTTTGGGCGATTGTCATTGTAGGGAAGGGGTTCGGGCGCTGAAAGACCATGCCGACCTCGCGACGCAAGAGCACTGGGTCAAGGGCGAGCGCGTTGCGGTCGCCGAGGAGGATATCCCCATCGCACGTCGCTCCGGGAATGGCCTCATGCATGCGGTTGAGGCAGCGGATCAATGTGGACTTGCCGCAACCCGAGGGGCCGATGATCGCGGTCACCGTCCTCTCGCGAACTTCAAGGTTAACGTCCTTGAGAACGGATGCAGCGCCGTAGCTGGCGCGTAGGTCTCGCACCGACATAGCGATGGGCATTGCTTTAGGAGTCGCGGAGGATTCCGCCGGCAGGGACATCGGTCTCATGTCAATCTCGGTCGCAGCCATAGTCTCGCGGTGACATTCACGACCAAGACGAAGGCCATGAGGATTAACGCGGCCGCCCAGGCCTGGTTGTGCCAGTCCTCATAGGGAGAGATCGCGTAGGTGTAGATCGTGTGGGGCAGGGTCGCGATTGGGTTGAGCCAGCCGTTGTCGGCGAAGCGGTTACCGAACGCGGTGAAGATCAGGGGCGCGGTCTCGCCCGCGACACGCGCGAGCGCGAGCAGAGCCCCGGTCATGATCCCGCGTCCGGCCGTGGGCAGGATCACGAACAAAGTGACCTTCCAGCGCGGCACGCCGAGGGCGAGCGCGGCCTCGCGGATCGTGCCGGGCACCAGGCGCAGGAATTCCTCGGTATTGCGCAGGACGATCGGAACCATGATGAATGCGAGCGCCACCGAACCCGACAGAGCGGAGAACTTCTTCATCGGGTGCACGATCAGGGCATAGGCGAACAGCCCAACAACGATCGAGGGCACTCCATTCATGATGTCTGCGGCGTAACGCACGGAGAAGGCATACTTGCCGCGACCGTACTCCGCAAGGTACACGCCAGCCGATACGCCGACCGGGATGCCAAGCACCCCCGCAAGACCGACGACCTTCGCCGAGCCGACGATCGCGTTCGCGATGCCGCCGCCATGCTCACCGACGGGTTTCGGCAGGTTCACAAGGAACGACCAGCTTAAAGACGACCCGCCCTTCCAGGCGATGTAGCCGAGGATGGCGAGCAGGGTCCCGGAGGCAAGTGTGGCGCACACGGCAGTCAGCGCGAACATCAGCGCGTTGACCTTCTTGCGGCGGGCGTAAACCAAGTCGTTCATTTGCGGCTCCCGAGCCGGTACAGCATCAGGCGCGCGGCACCGTTGACGACGATGGTGACGACCATCAAGGTCAGCCCGATCGCAACGAGCGCGGACAAATGCGCATCACTCGCAGCCTCGGCAAGCTCATTGGCGATTACCGCGGCCATACTGTACCCCGGGGCGAGAAGAGAGGCGGAGATTTTGGGTGTGTTGCCGATGACCATTGTAACGGCCATCGTTTCACCAAGAGCACGGCCAAGCGAAAGGAACACAGCGCCGACAATACCTGAGCGAGCGTAGGGCAGGCTCACCCCGCGCACGACCTCCCAGCGCGTGCCGCCGAGGGCGTACATCGCCTCCTTGAGCGGTCGCGGCACGGTGAGCAGAACCTCGCGCGTGATTGTTGTGATGTACGGCAGAACCATGAAAGCAAGGATGAGGCCGGCCGTCAGCATGCCGACGCCGTACGGTGCGCCGAGCGCGCGCATGCCAGGCACCAGAATGAAGATGCCCATGAGACCCAGGATTACGCTTGGCACCGCGGCCAGCAGCTCGATGGCGAACATAAGAATATCCGCGAGGCGCTTCGGCGCGAGCTCGGTCAGAAAGATGGCGGCGCCGACTCCGAGAGGAACGGCGATCAACAAGGCGAGCAGGGAAGAGACGGCGGTGCCATACAGGAACGGGAGGACGCCGAACACGTCGGAGACGGGGTCCCAGGTGGACGTCCACAGAAAGGCCAGGCCGAATGACTTCCAAGTAGAGGCGGACTCGCGCGCGAGCTGCCACGCGAGGGCCCCTGCCGCGAGCAGAATGATTCCCGCGACACCTGAGATCGTCAAACGGAAAAGGAGGTCCCCGGCTCTCTCTCTGGAACCGGGGACCCTACGGGCGCGGTCAAAGACCGCGGTGACCATTCTATTGAATACCCTCTATGGTCTTGCCGACCATAGCGTTGACGGAAGCCGGAAGCGGCGCGTAGCCGAGCGCGTTCGTCATGCCCTGGCCATCCTTAAGCATCCAGCGCAGGAAGCCCTTGAGGACTTGGCCCTTCCCCTCACCGTTCCTCTCATAAATAAGGAGCCAGGTGAAGGTTGAGATCGGGTACGCGCCCTCACCTGCCGCGTCCGTTATGGACACGCGATAATCCTTTGGCATGGACTTTGCCGCCGCGTCTGCCGCAGCCGTGATGCTCTCAATCGAGGCTTTCACTAACTTGCCGGCCTTGTTCTGGACCGACGCGTAGAAGATATCATTCTGCTTGGCGTAGATCAGCTCGATGTAGCCGAGAGCGTTCGGGGTCTGCTTGACAAGACCGGCGACGCCCTCGTTGCCCTTACCGCCGAGGCCGACGGGCCAGTTGACAGCGGTGTTCGTGCCGACCTTCTTCTTCCATTCCGCGCTGACCTTCGAGAGGTAGTCCACGAAGCAGTAGGTCGTGCCGGACCCGTCCGAGCGGTGCACCACAGTGATCGCAGCATCCGGGAGCTTCACGTTTTCATTGAGCTTGGCGATCGCCGGGTCCGTCCAGCGCGTGATTTTTCCAAGGAAGATGTCTGCGAGCACGGGCCCAGAAAGCCTCAGGTCCGCAATATCCTTAAGATTGTACGCGGGCACCACGGCTCCGAGCACGGTCGGGATGTGCAGGATCTTGCCGTCCACCTTGAACTGCCGCTGGTTGGTCATCGGCCCATCGGTGGCACCGAAGTCCACCGTGCGCTCGGTGATCTGGCGGATGCCGCCGCCGGAGCCAATAGACTGGTAGTTGATCTGCAGGTCGGGCTTCACCTTGTGGTACTCGTCGAACCACTTGGAGTAGATCGGGTACGGAAAGGTGGCGCCCGCTCCGTTCAAGGTCTTCATCTGGGCCGCGGCGGGGGCCGCGAACAGAACGGCGACGGCGATAAGGTTCAGAGTGCTGTTCATTGTGTTTTCTCCTTTGAAGTCATGCTAGACATCCAATGTGACGAACGCGTGACAGCTCCGTTAGGAACGCATGACATGATTCAGAACTTGATCGACATGTCCACCTGAAGGCGGTTGATCGCCTTGTCGAGATTCGTCGTCGCCGTCGGCGTCACGCCGGCCACGGTCGGGAAGCTGCGGTCGAGGGCGTCGGTAACGAAACCCTTCACCTTCAGCAGCATCCAGTCGCGTGGAGCGTAGGCGATCCAGGCGATGTGGCCGACCCGGTTCGTGCCGCCGTCGCCAAAGTCCGAGTCCGCGACATCAGCCACCGTGGCGTCAATCTGCGAGTACTTCTTGAAGTAGCCGACTTCCCAGCTTCCCTTAGCCTTCGCTGCGCCCACGATGAGTCCTGCCTGGTAGCCGTCCCGACCGACCGGACCCTGGATATAGTCGTTGTGAGCCTGACGGAAGTTCCGGATTAGCGTGGCCTGGAAGTTCAGCGGAACCTTGCCGATCCACGAGGTCAACTGGCCCGTCACTTCGCCGACTCCGAACTTTGCGGCCAAGGAGCCGTTGGCCAGGCGTCGGTTGCCATCCTGGATTGTCGTCTGTCCGAAGCTGGAGTGGTTCTCGTCGCTCCACTTGTGGTAGGCCCCGGCGATGCGCAGACGACTGTCGAGAAGAAGGGTCTTTTCGACGCCAAACTGCTGTGAGAACACCCACTGGTTCTTACCCGAGTTCGAGTCCTCATCGGCCACGGACTGCAGACCGTTGCAGAACACGGACAGGCCGGCGTCTGCAAACACCCACTCGATGCTCTCACCGAAACCTTCGGGATTGAAGTCGTCGTCCCAGACGACGTCGGAGGAGTACGTGCGCCACAGCGGGTTGATCATGCGGCCGGCGTTGAGCGCGGTCGTAGCATCGTCATGGATCGCCGGCTTCCAGCGCAGGCCGGCGAGGTCGATCCAGATTGCCTTCTGCGAGCTCAGGTTGTCGTAGCTCTGATTGGTCGAGACCTGCTCGCCGGTGCCGGAACCCAGCCGAATGATCGCGGTGAGGTTATCAGGCAGTTCGATCTCAGAACCGAAGCGTAGACGGTAGCGCAGGCGACCGCGGTTGTTCTGCCCGGCACCGCGCTTGGCGCTGACGTCGTCGCGCAAGCGGAGGTCGCCACCAAACTTGATCGACTGCACGGCGTCCGAGAGCTTGAGCTTGTCGAGCTGCGCGGACGCTGGAACGGCCATGAGAACGAGAAGTCCCAAGAGGGCGGTATGTGTAGGTTTCATGGAGACAGAGTAACGCATCCATGACAGCCAGTCCGTACTGCGGGGGTCAACTCCGCGTGACGAACGCGTGACGAAGTTAAGCGGCACGAAGCGAGAAAAAGAAGGTGGACCCGCCGGGCTGGCGGCTCTCGACCCAGACGCGGCCGCCTTGCGCCTCGACGAGGTGCTTGACGATCGCGAGGCCGAGACCCGTGCCGCCGGCCTCGCGCGTACGCGCCTTTTCAATGCGGTAGAAGCGCTCGAAGACACGCGTCAGATCGGTCTCAGGTATGCCCACGCCGGTGTCGGAAACGGATACGACCACCTCAGCACCTCTCGTCTCGAGGGTAATCGCGACGCGACCGCCGGATTCGGTGTATTTGATTGCGTTATCGATGAGATTCGCGAGGACCTGGCGCACCTGCTCGAAATCCACGAGAGCGGCCGATGGTCCGGACGATGAGAACGTCAACGTCACGCCGCGTTCTGCGGCGGCGGGAGTGAAATGACGGATCACATCCACCGCCAGCGCCCGTAGATCCGTCTGAGCGAGCTTCGGCTGGCGATGTCCCGACTCTATTGAGGAAAGATCGAGAAGATCGTCCACAAGTTTCGAGAGATGGACGGCCTGCTCCTCGATCGTCTTTACGAAGCCACGGCGGTTCTCCTTGTCATCGAGAGCTCCCTCGAGCAAGGTCTCGGCGAAGCCCTTGATCGAAGATAGCGGCGTGCGCAACTCGTGGCTGACGTTGGCGACGAAATCCCGGCGCACCTGTTCGAGACGGCGCATGCGCGTGATATCGTGGAGCACGACAAGCGCGCCGTCCGGGCACCCGTCCTGTTGCAGGGGAGCCGCATTCGCATCGAATACGAGCTCCTCTGGTGAGAACAACCGAAGTTCCCGCGCCGCCGGGAGGCTGTCGCGCAAAACCTCACCCACAAGCTCGGCAAGGCCATGATGGCGCAAACTTTCGAGGTGACCGCGGCCGCGCGCCTGCGTCGCATCGATGCCGAGCAGGCGTGATAGCGCTGGATTGACGAGCAGGACGCGGCCATCGGCGTCCACGGCGACGACGCCCTCGGCCATCTGGTCGAGCACCGCTGCGAGACGGCTCTTGTCGCGCGACAGCTCTCCGACTGTTTCCTCGACTCGGGCGGCCAGGGAGTTCAGCGTCTCGCCGAGAAGGGCACGCTCGTCGTCACCCAGAGGGCCGCGCACGCGCGCGCCGTAGTCACCCGCAACAAGCCGCTGGGCGACGGCCGCCATCTCCTCAAGCGGGCGGCCAACGGAACGCGCAAGCAGCCATGCGAGGAACAGGACCGCAGCAAAGGTCGCCAAGGCCGTCCACAACACGAACCCCCGTGCGCGGCCGGCGCGGCGAGCGACCTCGGTCAAAGGGAGAGACAAACGAATGACGCTGCGGACCCTCCCGTTCAAGCCGGTGACCGGCGCGGCGGCGTACAGGTGCTCGACGCCGAGCGTCGCCGAGCGTCGCACGGCGCTCGCCTCGCGGCCCTCAAGTGCTTCCGCGACCTCGGGGCGGGCACGATGGTTCTCCGCATGCGAGAGGCCCACCGCGTCGAGGCTCGAATCGCCAAGCACGGTGCCATCCGGCGCGATTACCGTCGCCCGGCACTCGCACGCGGCGCTGAGAGCGCGAGCATCTAGGACCGTTGCGCGCGCGCCGAGGCGGGCTTGTATAAAAAGGGACCGAGTAAGGTCACCGACCTGCTCTCGCTTCAGGTCCTCTGTGAAGACAAGACCCATCACGCTGATCGCGGCGGCGAGCAGCGCGCCCACAGCCAGCGTCAGACGGGGAGCGAAGCGTCCCGCCTGACGACTCATGCGTCGACCTTGATCCGGTAGCCGACGTTCTTGACCGTGACCAAGACGGCACCCTCGGGGCCGAGCTTTTCGCGCAGGCGCGCGACGTGTTGGTCGATCGTGCGCGTATCGACCTCCATCGAACGGTCGTAGCCCCAGACCTTCTCGAGGAGTTGGTCGCGCGTCAACGCGCGGCCGTTCGCGGATAGAAGAAGCTTAAGGAACTCAAACTCCTTCGTGGTCAAGGTAACAGCCTTGCCGCGAACGGTGACCTCATAGCGCTCCGGATCGAGCGCGATCCCGCCGGCGCGCAGGAGGCCGCCGGGGACGCCGTCGGCAACAGGCGCCGCTCGGCGCAGCAGCGCCTTCACGCGTGCAATGAGCTCGCGCACGCCGAAGGGCTTTGTCACGTAATCGTCAGCACCAAACTCAAGCCCGAGGACGCGGTCCATCTCTTCCTTGCGTGCCGTCAGCATGAGGACGGGGACACGGGTCTCACGGCGGATGATCTTGAGGAACTCAAAGCCGTCGAGCTTCGGCATCATCGCGTCGAGCACCACCAGGTCGGGACGCTCCTTGCGTAGGGCGGTCAGACCTGACTCGCCGTCCGCGGCCGCCACCACGCGGTAGCCCTCCTTCTCGAGGTTATACGTGATGAGCTTCACTAAATTCCGGTCGTCTTCAACGACGAGAAGTTTTTCCTGAGCCACGAACACATGATCCCATTTCGAGCCCGAAGGGGTCAACTCGCGGTCGGAAAAAGACTCATATTTTTATAAGATTATCCAGATGAAAGATCGAATCTTCCTGAGCAGCGTGCAAAAGGACCTTGCCGCTGAACGGCGCGCGTTGAAAGACTACGTGCATGGCGATCCGTTGCTCAGCAGATTCTTCGAGGTGTTCCTATTTTGAGGACGTCCCCGCCGCAGACCGCCGCGCCGATCATTTGTATCTGGAGGAGGTGGACCGCTGCGCCATTTACATCGGTCTTTTTGGAGATGAGTATGGCCACGAGGATGCGGAAGGATTCTCTCCGACCGAGCGCGAGTTCGACCGGGTCTCCGCCAAAGGCAAAATCCGCCTCATCTTCGTGAAAGGCGCCGACGACACGAAGAAAAATCCCAAGATGCAGGCGCTCGTCCGCAAAGCCGGTGACCAGCTGATCCGCTGGCGCTTTACCGGCGTGCCCGATCTAACCGCGAACCTCTACGCGAGCTTGATCGAGCATCTGGAGCAAACCGCCAAATTGCGCACTGGCCCCTTCGACGCCGCCGCTTACGCGGCGGCCACAACCCAAGACCTCTCAGAAGATAAGGTGCGCCAATTCCTGCGGATCGCGCATCAGGAACATTACGACGTTACCAAGCCCACGGCTTTTCGAGATTTAGATGATCTCAAGCGCAAAGGGATTCTTAAAAAGGTCGGCACCACCGGGAAGGGAACCTATTACACCCTGTGTCGTATTGCACGAAACAGGAGGCAAAACATGATTTCTACAAGGTCATCCCGACCTGGTCGTACCGCTGGCCTTGAGCGGCAGGTGGAAAATTTTGATCAGTCGCTCCACCAGAGGGTTAGGCCATTTCCTTCTCCGGGTGACCAGATAGATGGACTCATAAATGTCTAAGGAGTGGTCGGAACCAATCACCTTGAGCCCATTTACCGGCAGGCTTGCCGAAACTGTGTATGCGTTCAATGGCACGATGCCGTGTCCGGCAACCGCCAGACGGCGCGCCAACTCCACATCCTGGACCTCGGCCACCACATTGGGCCGGACCTTCCACTGGACAAGCTCGTCCTGAAGCTGGTGGTAAACCTGGCTGGGTAATGAAGGCAGGATGAAAGGGGCTCCATCAAGGTCGCGCGGCATTTTCCTATAACGCCGTGCCAAACGAGGAGCTGCCGCTAAAACGATTGGGACCTTGCCCACGAGATGGTTAGAGAACTCCTCCTGATCCTGGCTCCGGATGCTGACATCCGAAAGGACGATATCCAACTTCTGCTGGCGCAACCCGGTTAGAAGCTCATCGAAACTCCCCTCTAGCACCGTGACGTGGGCTGTCGGCGTCTCCCTTAAAATACACTCCAAAAGCGCATGCCCAAAGGCGCGCGGGGCGGCATTTAAAATCCCCACCTGGATTGCAATCCGGCCGGCCCCGGGCCTGTCCCGAATGGCATCCTGGAGTTCCTGCCCCATCTCAAAAATGCTTTCGGCGTAGTCCAGCACTAGGCGACCGTCCTCCGTCAGGAAAAGCCGCTGCTTTCTCCTTTCAAAGAGCCTGCGGCCGAGAGCGTCTTCGAATTGTTTCAGCTGGGCGCTCACCGTCGATTGGGCCAGAAGGAGGGTTTCGCAAGCTTTGCTGATGGTCTCCGCCTTGGCGATCACATAGAAATAATACAGATGGTGATAGTTTATCGGTATCATCGTTTTATACGAATATATTATATCAGATTATCTATTTTACAGTAATTAATGATACTGTTATACTGCTTCCAACTTCGCAGGAAATGAACGGAGGCACGACGATGCTCAACGCACTAAAGAATCAACTCAAAGTGATGGCGGCCGACCCCAACGATCCTTATACAGCGACCATCCGCAAGTTGGTAGGGGCGCGCGAGGCCGTCCATTACGAGGGGCCGCTTCGCAGAATGATTTTGGCCATGCCTTCCATGATCGCCCAGATTCGGGGATGGTTTTCTGAATTCGAATCCCCCGCGCCAAGTCGACGCCTGCACGGCTTTGCGATGGCGTACCTCTACAGCCCAGATGATTTATTGCCGGAGCATAGCCTGGGCCTGTTCGGCTACCTGGACGATGCCTACCTGGTGGCCAAGGTTTATCATCGCAGAATGTTGGAGGCGGATTCCACCGGTCTCTGGCCGTTCCCGGAGGACGAAAAGCTGTCCCAAGAAGTCCCCCAGTGGATAGACTTGTCAAAACAGCTTTTGCCGGAGGAGACGGCGACCATGGATCGGATGTTGGATGCAGCGACTCAAAAGCGTGACGGGAATTTCGCTGAACTACTTTCGCAAGCCGCCAAAGGCGGTAAAACCGTCCGCCGCCTGGAGAGGAGGCATGTCCGGCCCTCGTCGCCTGCTCCAAGAAACAGTCCCAGCAAGGTGCTCTCACAGAAATGACGGACATGGAATTGAGGAATCCCTCATGATTGGAATCTGGATCGGCTTCACCGCGTTCATTCTCGCGCTACTGGCGCTTGACCTCGGGGTATTCCACCGCAAGGCGCATGTGGTCGACATGAAGGAGGCGCTCGCCTGGTCGGCGGTCTGGATCACGCTCGGGTTGTCGTTTAGCATCTTCATCTATTTCGCCTATGAAGGCCACTGGCTTGGCATCGGCCGCACGACCGACCTCATGTCGGTTTCCATCTCGAACCCGCTGGGATACAACGATGGCTTCGCCGCCGCGCTGAAGTACCTGACCGGCTACCTGATCGAGAAGTCGCTCTCCGTTGACAACATCTTCGTCATCGCACTGGTGTTCGGGATGATCGGCGTACCAGCGCTCTACCGCCACCGCGTCCTGTTCTGGGGAATCCTTGGGGCGTTGGCCCTACGCGCAATCATGATCGCCCTCGGGGTCCAGTTGATAGCCCGCTTCAATTGGATTATCTACGTCTTCGGCGGCATCCTAATCATGACTGCGCTCAAGATGCTGCTGATCAAGGAGAACGCCACCGACCCCGCCGGCAGTTCCCTCGTCTGTTGGGTGAGACGCCACTTCCCAATAACCGAACGTTTCCATGGCGAACACTTCTGGGTCAGGGCGGGGACGTCCGCCTCGCGCGAGGCAGCCGTTCCGGGCGCTTCGTTCGAGCGCGATGAGGTCGTTGAGAAGGCCAAGGCTGGGGCCTGGTTCATGACGCCGCTTCTTCTGGCGCTGCTCGTCGTCGAGTTCACCGACCTCGTCTTCGCTGTCGATTCGATTCCCGCGATCTTCGCCATCACCACGGACCCGTTCCTGGTCTTCACCAGCAACGTGTTCGCGATACTGGGCCTGCGCAGCCTCTATTTCGCACTTGAGGGAATGCTTGGCTCCTTTCGGTATCTCAAGACCTCACTGGCCATCGTCCTGATCCTCGTTGGAGTCAAGATGATGACTCACGTCTGGCTCAAGCAGGTGGTCGGCGAGCACTTCAACCTGTGGGTGCTGGCCGGCGTAGCCTCGGTGCTGGTGACCGGCGTGCTCGCATCGATCCTGTGCCCCGAACGGAAATTGGAGGTGTCATCATGATAAAACGAGTGCTTCTATTTGTGGCGGTCAATGCCCTGGTACTGGTGACGATTTCCATCGTCCTCCAAATCCTCGGCATCCGGCCTTACCTGACGGCATACGGGATCGATTACAAGGCGCTGATGGCCTTTTGTCTCGTCTGGGGCATGGGCGGGTCCTTCATCTCGCTGGGATTTTCCCGGATCATGGCGAAGTGGATGATGGAAGTGCAGGTCATCGATCCACAGAAGGAGGGGGGTGAGTTGGGCAAGCTTGTCCGGACGGTACACCGCCTGGCCAGGTCAGCGAACCTGCTCATGGAACGCAGATTCGTTAAGAACTCAACTTAACAACGACCCTCAGTTGGGGGAAAGGTCGCTTCGACGCCGAGACCGGCGTCACCTACGAGTTCATCACAAACAACTTCACGCTGGCCGCGCTTTCTATCGCAAGAATCTACAAGGCCCGCTGGCAGGTGGAACTTTTCTTCAAGTGGATCAAGCAGCACCTCAAGATCAAGACGTTCCTGGGGACCTCCAAGAATGCCGTGCTCACACAGGTATGGGCGGCCATGACCTACTTCCTGCTCCTGGCCTACATCAAGTTCCAATGTCGTTTCCAACGCTCGCTCTTCCTGCCCCATCGGCTCGTTCAGAATACCCTCTTGGACCGGCTCAGCCTGATCGATTTGTTGCGTCTGCCCGAGAAAAAAATCCCCGCGTTGCGAAATGCCGGACCTCAGCTATGCCTCGCGCTCTGATTTTCCCCGGACACCAGTGATATCCAATCCAAATAATTCAAAGAACCCGAACTCACCGATCCAATCTGAGACGAGAATTTTGTCAGAATGGAAACAGTCTGCTACACTGTCTTCGTGAGACACAGGGTCCTGGATTTCCTATGTGCCGTTACTCTGGGGCTGTTGCTTTTTGATGGCATCGCAGACGCGATTTGTTGTCAGGATTCGCCGACATCAACTGCGTCAGCCTGCCACGCCTGCGCTTGTTGTGAGCACATAGCCTCCCACGATGCTTTCCCTTCAGCCGTTGTCCTTCAACCGACACGATACGCTCCGTTCGAGCCATCAGTCCACACCTTCCTCCTGCCGACGTCCGTCTTCCACCCTCCCTGCCATACCGCCTGACAAGGCTCGGTAGCAACCGCCCCTGCTGAAGCGGTCCGGCATCTCGCATGTTATTTTGACCGGCAGGATAGCCGTAACCCATAGAGGTTGCATGCTGTTCAAACATGTTTGTCGGCTCCGATTTTGCGAAAGACATTTTTAAAGGAGGACCCATGTCCAGTTCTCAACGTTATAGATTCCCCCAAGCACTCGTTCTGTCCATCCTCGCCTTGACATCCTCAAGTCAGGCCGCGGCGCAGTCCGCTACCGAGCCCGCCGACCGAAAACGCCTCATGGGCGAGCTTGTTGGACTTGCGATTCAAAATACACAATTCCTCGGCGCCCAGGACGCGCGCGTTGAGGAGAAACGCCTTTCGGCGGCGCAGACCCGCGTTTGGCCTGGCTTCTCCGCGGAATTTCTGGTAGGGCGCAAGCGCGCGGCCGACGCGAGCGGCCCGCGCTACGAGCTATCCGTGGCCCAACCGCTGTCCCTAGCTGGCAAGCTGGGTCTGCGGGGCAGCCTTCTCGATCTCGAGTCCGAGTCCTGGCGGGTCCAGCGGATCGGGTCGGAGATTCTTGTGACGCTCACCGTCGCCCAAGGGGCCTACGAGTACGCCGCGAACCGTCGCAAGGCCGCCTTCGCTGAGAAGCGTCGCAAGCGCTTTGAGGTCATTGCGTCCTACCTAGCCGGACGGGTGTTCGCGACGCCGCAGCGCAAGGCGGAGAGCCGCATCGTTGAGAACCGTCTCAAGAACGTCGTCGCCGACGCGATATGGAGTCAGGCCCACTTCAAAGCCTCCCTGGAAAAGCTCACATTGTACGTGCCTCTCGACTCAGGGAAGTATCCTGACGTTGAGGTTCCGTGGCTCTCCGGCACAAAAAGACTCGATGAGAAAGAGTGGCTGGAGAAGGCTCTCACGAACAACCCCGGCCTGCGCATCCAGAGGCTCGCCGTCCAGGGCGCGGGGCTGGAGAAAACACTGGCCTCGCGCGAGGGTTTGCCGGATACGACTGTCGTGGCGTCCTATGAACAGGGGAGGGCCGCCGAGACGGAAAAGAACTACGGGCTGGGTCTGATCCTAGCTCTTCCATCATGGAACCGCAATCGGTCCGGAGTCAGGAGCGCGGAGCAGCGAGAGCTCGCCGAAGAGCGCCAACTCGGCTACGAGGAGCAGAAGATTAAGGCCGAGCTTCCCCGAACGCTGGTAGAGTATGAGGCGGCGCGCCAAGTCGTCCTCAAATACCCCCCGGAGATGATGACCGAGCTGGAGTCACAGCTCCAGGACGCGGACGAGGGCTTCCGTAAAGGACAGGTGGATCTCCTGACCTTCCTGGAACTGGACGGCTCCGCCGCCGAGACCTACGGCCTCGCCCTCGATGCCCAGGTGGATCTAGCCGCTAAGGCGGCGGAATTGCTGGCGCTGACGGCCGACCGCGACGCTTTGACCAGGCTCGCGTCATTTTAGGAGAAAAACATGACCCGCCTACTCGATTGGACCTTGAAGAACCGACTCGCAGTGATCTTTTTCTTCGCCGCGGGCAGTGCTGCCGGGCTCTACGCCGTCTCCGTCACCCCGGTGGATGCCGTCCCCGACATCACGCCCGTGCAGGTCATGGTCAACACCAAGACCGGCGCCTTGGACCCGGAGCAGATCGAGAAGACCGTCTCCTTTCCGATCGAGACAGACATGAGCGGGATCGCGCACGTGAAGGACGTACGCTCCCTGTCCAAGTACGGGCTATCGCAGGTCGTCGTCACCTTCGAGGATAAGACCGATATCTACTGGGCGAGACAGCAGGTGAGCGAGAAGCTTCAGGGAGCGAGCGGTGAGCTGCCCGCGGGGCTTTCGCCCCAACTCGCCCCCATCAGCACGGGACTCGGCGAGGTGGTCATGTACGCCGTCAAGGCCAAGCCCGGCAGCCCACTGGCCGCCAAACCCGAACGGGAGCGCCTGCTCTACCTGCGGACCATCCAGGATTTCGTCCTCGTGCCATACCTGAGGCGCTCGATCAAGAACGTGGCCGAGATCGACGCGACGGGCGGCTACAAGAAGCAGATCAATATCGAGATTCACCCCGAAAGGCTGGACAAGGTCGGCGTGACCATCGAGCAGATAGTCGAACGTCTGGAAGGGCTCGGCGAGAACTCAGGCGGCGGCTACATCCAGCCCAAGGGCCGGCAGATAATCGTGCGGGCCTCCGGACGGCTCCAGAGCCTCGACGAGATCCGCGTCATTCCCATCAAGCTCGATGTGCGCGGCAAGCCAGTCCCTTTGTCCGCGGTGGCCGACGTCAAGGAAGGCTTTGCCCAGCGCATGGGCGGCGCGACGGAGAGCGGCGAGGAGACGGTCATGGGCATCATGCTCATGCTCAGCGGAGCCAACTCCCGCCAGGTGGCGATCGATTCGGAGCGGGCGCTCAGGGAAGCTCCGCTGCCGGACGACGTGGAGGTGGAGATGCTCTACACCCGCAGCGAACTAGTCGACGCCACGCTCAAGACCGTGGTCACGAACATGGCCGAGGGCGCGGTGCTGGTCGTGGCCGTGCTGCTCGCCATACTCGGCAACCTGCGCGCAGCGCTGTTCGTCTCGCTGGCCATCCCAATCTCGATGCTCTTCGGCGCGATCGGCATGCGCCTCTTCGGCGTCTCAGCGAGCCTCATGAGCCTGGGCGCCATCGATTTCGGCCTTCTCGTCGACGGCGCGGTCGTAATGATCGAGAACGCCTTGCGGCGGCTCGAGGAGCATAAAGGTCCGCTTGGCCGGGAAGAGCGACTCGCGCTCTTCCGCGACTCCGCCGCCGAGGTGATCAAGCCCGTCTCGCTCGGCCTACTCATCATCATGCTCGTCTATGTGCCCATCCTGTCGCTCGAGGGCGTGGAGGGCAAGCTCTTCCACCCGATGGCGATCACGGTCCTGATGGCCTTGGGGGCATCGTTGCTCGTGGCGGTGCTTCTGATGCCCGTCCTCGCCTATCTGTTCCTGAAAGCACCCGCGGGCCACGGCGCCGGCGAGGGCTTTCTCTATTCCCGCATGCTGCGGATCTATGAACCCGCGCTCCAAACCTGCCTCCGGCGTCCGGTCCTGGCGGCGATCCCGGCAATTCTACTGCTCGCCTGTTCGGTCTTCGCCTACAGCCGCATGGGCGCCGACTTCATGCCGCCGCTCGACGAGGGCGACCTGGTAATCAACTTCACTCGCGGCTCGGACATCGGCGTGGATGCCTCGCTTGAGATGGAACGCAAAAGCGAACTCATCATCGCCCGCTTCCCCGAGGTCGAGCGTGTCTTCGGACGCCTCGGCACGCCGGAATCCGCCACTGACCCAATGGGCGTGCACTTGGCGGACACCTTCGTCATCCTCAAGAGGGACCGCTCTCTATGGCCGGTGATGGCAAACGGCCGCAGGCGCACCAAGGTCGAGATCTACGAGGCCATCAAGGAGGCCGTCGATAAGGAAGTTCCGGGCCAGGAAATCGTCGAAAACCAGCCCATCGAGATGCGCTTCGCCGAGATATTAGAGGGCAGTCGTGCGGACGTGAGCCTGCGCATCTACGGACCGGACTTGTCCGTGCTCATCGACCTGCTGGAACGCTCGAGCGAGATCCTCAAGAAGGTCCCCGGCACGCGGGAAGCGGAAATGGACGCGCTGACTGCCCTGCGCAAGAGCCCTGTTCTCAGCGCTCGACCCAACTACGGAGCCATCGCCCGCTATGGTCTCGACATCCGCCGCGTCAACGGCCTGCTCGAGGCCGCGATGGCCGGCCGCGAGGTCGGCAGCTTCTATGAGCAACAGTGGCGCTTTCCCATCGTGCTGAGGGTGGAGGAGGAGCACCGCGAGAACGTCGACACGATCAAGTCTTTGCCCGTCGGTATGGATGGAGGCTCGATCCCGATCAATAAGGTCGTGGACTTCGAAAGCAAGGATGAGGTCACGACCATTGCTCATCATTACGGTCAGCGCTACGCGGCGGTCGCCGTGTTCCTCGGCGGGAGAGACATCGCGAGCTACGTGACGGAGGCTCGCTCCGCCGTCGAGCGTGAGGTCAAGTTTCCCGAGGGCTACGCGATAGCCTGGGGCGGGCAGTTCAAGAACCTGGAGCGTGCTCGGGCGCGACTGGCGTTAATCGTTCCCGCCGTACTCCTCGCAATCATGCTCTTGCTCTGGTGGACCTTCGGCAACTTGCGCGAGGCGGCCCTGGTCTACACCTGCATCCCTTTGGCGATGACAGGAGGCATTTTCTCGCTGACCCTGCGCGGCATCCCGCTGAGCGTCTCGGCATCCATCGGCTTCATCGCGTTGATGGGCATCGCCATCCTCAACGGAATGGTCCTGGTGACCTTCTTCAATCAATTACGCGAGAAGGGCCTCAGCCCCGAACAGGCGGCCAAGGAGGGTTCTCTCACGCGACTGCGCCCCGTGGCAATGACGGCCTTGGTCGCGGGACTCGGTTTCGTGCCCATGGCGCTCAATACGGGCATCGGCGCGGAGGTGCAGAGACCTCTGGCCACCGTGGTCATAGGCGGCCTGCTGACCTCAACCTTGCTGACCTTGATCGTCCTTCCCGTCCTCTACAAGTGGGTCGGAGCGGGACACCACAAGAAAACCGTCGAAATCTGAGTGGAAGAGCATGAAAGCCGGCCGCGCGAACACATAGCCTCAATCAATCATGATGTCGGCGACCAGCCATGCCGTCATGAAGAGGGCTAGCCCCAGGCGCGCAGCCGTGCCGACGAGCATCCCGAGCCCGGCGCCCAGGCCCGCCTTAAGCGCATCATCGAAGGCCTTGCGTTCGAGGACCATCTCACAGGACACGGCGCCGGCCACCGCCCCCGCGATAAGCCCCAGCGGGCCAAAGAAAAGTCCGATAGCTGCGCCCACGCCCGCCCCCAGGATCGCCCAGCGTCCGCCGCCGAAGCGCCGTACTCCCAGGATCCCGCAGGCCGCGTCGGCGGCGACGGTCATGACCGAGAGAACGGCGAGGACCGCGATCGTCCAACCCGAGACATCGCCGGGCAGAAGCCAGTGGTGCAAGACGCTGGCGATAAGGATGAGCGGCGCTCCTGGCAGACCCGGGAGGATGGAGCCCGCCAAGCCCAGGGTGCAGAGCGCCGCTGTCAGGGTCCAGACGAGGGGTGGGCTCAACGCATCTGCCTCATCGGACAAGCATAGCTCCTGGCTTAGTCCGGATGCAAACTTCGGCCCGAACGCGCGAGGTGGCCAAATTTGTACCATAAGAACTTGAATGATTCGGAGGGAATGCCATCATGAAGAAAACACTCGCTCTGCTGGGTCTCGTCGCCTCTCTTGCTCTGGTCTCCGGGCGCCTCAACGCCAACTGCGGCCATTGTGAGAAAGGCCACGAAAAGAAGACTGCGGCCGGCTGCGCCGACTGCAAGAATGGGCACGGCAAGAAGGCTGAAGTTGGCAAGGCCTTCTGCGGGGACTGCCCGACCCACATGGAAGGAGTAGAGGTTCTGCTGACCAACACCGCTGAGGGCGTCACCCTCACCATCATCACCAAGGACCCCTCAAAGGTCAAAGAACTCCAGGAGAAGGCGGCCAAGCATTTCGCCAAGAAGGAGAAGGGAAAGATGTGGGTCTGTCCGATGGGCTGTGCCAACTCCGACAAGCCGGGCAAATGCCCGAAGTGCAAGATGGACTTGACGGAAAAGAAGTAGCCGCGCGCCTCGCTCTCGCCGGACAGGGGGCACTCCCCTGGGCTCAGGGCGCAAGTTACAGCGCTAACACGGCCAAGGTGCTGACCAAGCCCTACAGCATCGAGAAAGTCTCCGATGCCCTGAACCGGACTATCAGCTCCAAGACAAGTTGATAGGGCATTCTCTTTTGCGCCGCCAGTAGAGCCTTGCCCGGATATTCGCCCGCACATCCTTCCCTCTGCACGCCACGCTGGCCCGCCGCCGCACCTCACGCACGAGCCCCTTCATGGTCCGGCCTCCCTCCAGGAGCAATGCATCGATGATGGGGACCAGGGGCTTCGACTGCGCCTGGGCCGCACTGCTCGTCCGGCCCGCGTGGTCTTGCCCTCGACATCGACATTGTCGATGAACAGTTGATCCATGGCGATGGGGCGCACGGCGAATGAACGGGCGCCTTCAGAATCACCGTCAACGGCTCCATTTCAGAATTTTCTCTAGCACGGACTTGACGAAGGACGTCAGACGGGTGCGGTTGTAGGCATCGCCGAGCCTACGGATGGCTTCGGCCTGGGTCGGATACGGATGAATGGTGGCCCCGATGCCGGCGAGGCCGACGCCGTTGTGCATCGCTACCGAAATTTCGCTGATCAGGTCACCCGCATGCGAGGCCACGATTGTCGCTCCCAAAATCTTATCGGTGCCATGCTCGACAAGAACTTTGACGAAGCCCTCTGTCTCGCCATCCAAGATGGCACGGTCCACCTCTTCCATCTTCTGGACGAAAGTCCGGACCTTGAATCCCTTGTCCAGCGCCTCCTTCCCATATAGCCCGACGTGGGCGATCTCTGGGTCGGTATAGGTACACCAGGGAATGGTCAGCGCGCTGAAGCGCTTGCGGCCAAAAAACAACGCGTTCTGGATCACGATGCGCGCCGCGAAGTCGGCGGTATGCGTGAACTTCGGCGCCAAGCAGATGTCACCCGCGGCGTATATCTTAGGGTTGGTGGTGCGCAGGTGGTCATCGACTTTTACGCCCGTCCTGTCGTAGGCCACGCCGACGTCATCGAGTCCCAAGCCCTCCACGTTAGGCGCGCGGCCGACACCGACCAGGATGGCGTCGAATTCCTGGGCGCCGGAAGATCCGTGCTTGCTCTTGAAGCGGACCTTGCTCACGCCGCTCGATCGCTCGACGCCCTCGATATCGACGCAGCACATGAACTCGACCTTGTCGCGGTCGAGCGCCTTGCGCACAATTTCGGCCGCGTCCTGGTCCTCCCGGGTCAGGAAACCGTGCATGGCCTCGAACAAAGTTACACGCGAGCCCAAACGTGCGAAGGCCTGGGCCATCTCCACCCCGATCGGCCCTGCGCCGATGACGAGCAGCCTTTTAGGCAGTTCGGTCAAGGAGAAGACAGTCTCGTTGGTGAGAGCACCAGACTCCTTAAGCCCTGGGATGGGCAGGGTGACAGCGCGCGCGCCGGTGGCGATTACGGCTTTGGCGAAGCGCAAGGTCTTGCCACCTACCGCGATGGTGTCGGAACGCGCGAAGCGTCCTTGGCCGATGAACACGTCGACCCCGAGGCTCTTGTAGCGCGCCGCAGAGTCATTTGCACTGATCTCGGCGCGCAGGCGGCGCAAACGCTCCATCACCGCCGGAAAATCCACGGAAACACCGTCCGGCACTTTCACGCCGCAGGCGTCCGCGCCGCGCACTTGGGCAGCGGCGCGCGACGCGCGGATCAGGGCTTTGGACGGCACGCAGCCGACGTTTAGGCAGTCGCCTCCCATCAAATGCTTTTCTATGAGGGCAACCTTGGCTCCCAATCCGGCCGCACCGACGGCGGTGACGAGCCCGGCCGTCCCGCCTCCGATGACGACAAGGTTGTATCGGCCCGTGGGCTCTGGATTTATCCAGCCCGACGGATGCGCGTTGGCGACGAGCTTCCGGTTATGTTCATCCAGGGGAGAAACCAACTCGTCAGTTGTCATTTTATCAAACATGGGGTTCTCCTTCATTTCGCCGTAACCTTGGACGCAAGCGCACGCTTCGCTCTCCGGCCGATCAGCCAGGCCGCGACGGCGGTTGCAGCCAGGCCCGTCGCATAGAGCACCCATTCGGCCGGAGTGCGCGACCACGCTCCTCCGCGAGCCGCTTCACCGGCCACGGCGCCAAGATAAACATATAGGAATGTCCCCGGCATCATCCCAATCCAAGAAGCAAGGGCGTATTCGCCCAATCCCACCGCAGTCAATCCGTAAGCGTAATTGAGCAGATTAAACGGCAGAACCGGAGAAAGACGCGTCAAGAACACCATTCTCCAGCCCTCTTGACCAACGGCGCCGACAATCGCCCCAAAGATGGGAACCGTTTCCAATCGCCGCGAAACCCAGTCGCGCAAGAGGTATCGTCCCGCAAGGAAGGCCGCGCACGCGCCCAAAGCCGATCCCGCAGAGACGAGCAGAAAGCCCTTCCATAAACCGAAAGCCGCCCCGGCGCCCAAGGTCAACACAGAGCCCGGCAGAAAAGCCACGCAGGCTAAAACGTAGAGCCCAACGAAGATCGCCTGACCCAAGGGCCCGGCCGCGGCCGTCCAGGCCAGCGCCGACGCCAGAAACATCCTCATCTCTTATCCTCGTTGAGCGACCAGTCGTACTCCGTCCAAGGCCTGTTTGGCGGCAAATAGGCCGCAGGAACGCAAAGCCGAAGTCCACGAACACCTCGAACAGTCTTCCCTCCTTGATGGGAAATAGTCCGACAACGGACGCAGCCTAGACTTGGATCCCCCAGATGTCGCGCGCAATCCGCCCGATGACGTAGGCGAACGCCGCGGCGCCGAAAATCATCGTGACATTGATGAGGATGCGCCTCTTGACGTCCATCCCTGAGAGGAAGGCCAAGAACGTGGAGACGAGCACGACCATCGCCAGCGCCGTCATAATCGAGGCCAGCACCGACGCGGCCCCGCAGACGACGGGCAGAAGTGGCACCATCGAACCGATGAAGTAAGAAAACGCCACGACCAGGGCCGTACGCAGCGGCAGGTCCCGGGCGGGGGCCGGCACGGAAGATCCCAGGAAGCGCTTGCGGGCAGTCTCGGTGATGCGCATCTCATTTCCGGAACTCGCCGACACGAACGCCCCCGCGCCCATTGAGAAGGCCCCCGCCGCGGCCACGCTGAAGCCCGCCATCAGTACCATGCCGGAGTCATGGAAGGCCGCAAAGAACCCGCTGACCGCGCCCAGTATCTCAACGAGTCCATCGTTGAAGCCCAGAAAGATCGCGCTGATGCGCTCGGGGTCGATGCGGCGCTCCTGGGAACCGGAGACGAGCGCGTCCTCGTGCTCGAACTCGTCCGAGAGGACCTCTCGCACGGCCGCGCCGAGCGGCTCGTTTTTGTACTGCTCCCAGACGACCAGATACTTGCGCACGCCGTAGACCTCGATGGCTTCGAGAACCAGGTGAACGCAGGCGGGCCCGAAGAGCCGGCAGACGCCGACCAAGACGACCAGTTTGACGCGTCGCCCAAAGTCGAGGCGATTGAGGCCGGGAAGCCCGAAGAACTTCTGCCAGAACCCGAAGTGCCTCGTCTCAATGGGGATGAGTGCTGCGAGGATCTCGCGGAGTTCCCCCTTGGCGCCTCGGCGCAGAGCCCGATAGAGGGTCAGGTCGAAGAGCTCGTCCAAGACGAGTTCCGAGCCGAGCGGGTCATTGACGGCCGGGGTTGTGATGGCCATATCGGCCGCCATTTTAGTAAATCCCGCAGGGTGCCAGCCTCCTTGACGAGGGTACAAGTCAAAGAATGGATGTTTCTGGGGCCATGCGCGTGGACGCTATTCTTTAGGATTTGGCATCATTAGAGAAATGGAAGCCTTCAATACGTCGTTCATAGTCGTGGCGCTCGCCGAGATGGGTGACAAGACGCAGCTGCTCGCCTTCTCTCTATCCTCACGGTTCCGCCGGCCCTGGCCGGTCATGGCGGGGATTTTGACCGCGACCATCGTCAACCATGCGCTATCGGCCTGGGGTGGAGCCTGGGCCGCAGCATACTTTTCGCCGAAAATCGTCGCGACAGCCCTCGCCCTCAGCTTCCTCGGATTCGGCGTGTGGACGCTGGTCCCGGACAAGTACGAGGGCAGACAAGGTCCTTCGCGCTTCGGCCCTTTCCTGACGACCACCGCGGTGTTCTTCTTGGTCGAAATCGGCGACAAGACTCAATTGGCAACGATGGCCCTGGGCGCCAAGTTCGGCGCCCCCATGGCCATCACCGCAGGCACGACGCTGGGGATGATGGCTTCCGATGGGTTTGGCGTGTTTCTGGGAGAACGGGTTGCGCAGCGCATCCCCATGCATTGGATCCGGCGAGTTACGGCGGCCCTGTTTTTCGCTTTCGGCGGTTGGTCGGCTGTCATGGCCGCACGGTACTAGATGACGTGAGTGCCTGCTTCCCGATTCCAGGATCGCTCTCGCCGCCGGCGGTGTTGCAAGCGGTCAGAACATTGTAGACCATATTGCCGCATATTAAAGGAATTTGATACCCTATCTATCGTCGTCATCCTGATCCTCGACGGGAGGTTCCCCCGAATGGCTTTCTTCATCGGACGCGACCGTGAGGCCCGCAGGGCCTATGGATTTGACGAGATCGCGTTGGTCCCCGGCGATATGACCGTCAACCCGGACGAAGTCGACACGACCCTCCACCTCGGCCACGTCAAGCTCGACATCCCCTTCCTCGCCTCCGCCATGGACGGCGTCGTGGACGCCGAGTTCGCCGTAGCCATGGGTAAAATGGGAGGACTGGGCGTGCTCAACCTGGACGGCATCAGCACCCGCTACGAGAAGCCCCGCGAGATCGTCAGCCAGATCGCCGGCGCCACCCCCGACGAGGCGACCCGCCTCGTGCAGGAGATGTACCGCCCCCCGGTCAAAGAAGAACTGATCGCCGAGCGCGTTAAGCAGATCAAGAAAGCCAAGGTTCCCTGTGCCATCTCGACGATTCCGCAGAACGCCGACAGGTACGGAAAGATCGCCATGGAAGCCGGCGCGGATATATTCGTCGTCCAGTCCACCGTCACCACCGTCCGCCACAAGGCCGTCAAGTACAAGCCCTTCGACATCGCAAAGTTCTGCAAGATGATGAAGATCCCCGTCATCGTCGGCAACTGCGTGACCTACTCGGTCGCGACCGAGCTGATGGACGCGGGCGTCTCGGGCCTGCTCATCGGCGTGGGACCGGGCGCGGCCTGCACCACGCGCGGAGTCCTGGGCCTGGGCGTTCCTCAGGTCACCGGCACCGTCGATTGCGCCGCCGCCCGAGACTTTCACTTCAAGCGCACCGGCAAGTACGTGCCGATCATAACCGACGGCGGCATGTCCACCGGCGGCGACATCTGCAAAGCCATTGCTTGCGGCTGCGACGGCGTCATGGTCGGCTCCGCCTTCGCCCGCGCCAAGGAAGCCCCGGGCCAGGGCTACCACTGGGGCATGGCCACGCCGCACCAGAACCTGCCGCGCGGCACCCGCATCCAGGTCGGCATCACCGGCAGCCTAGAAGAGATCCTTTACGGCCCCTCGCGCCTCGACGACGGCTCCCAGAACCTAGTCGGCGCCCTGCGCACCTGCATGGGCTCGGTCGGCGCCTGCACCATCCGCGAGATGCAGACCACCGAGATCGTGATCGCGCCCTCCATCAAGACCGAGGGAAAAATCTTCCAAAAGGCCCAGCGCATCGGGATGGGCAAATAATGGCCGTGACCGCGGCCTCCGAAAAGATCCTGATCCTGGACTTCGGGAGCCAGTACACCCAGCTCATCGCGCGGCGCTTGCGTGAACTGGAAGTCTACTGCGAGATATTTCCTTACAAAGCCTCGAAGACGCAGATCCAAGACGCCCGGCCGGCAGGCATCATCCTCTCGGGCGGCCCGGACTCCGTGCATCGCGCGGGCTCCCCGCGCCCCGACCCCTTCGTCTTCGAGGCGGGCGTGCCGGTGATGGGCATCTGCTACGGCATGCAGCTCCTCGTGGCGCTCCACGGCGGACAAGTGGCGCCCGCCAAGAAGCGGGAATACGGCCGCGCCGACCTCGAAATACTCTCCGACTCGCCTTTGTTCGCCGACCTCCCCAAACACCTCCAAGTCTGGATGAGCCACGGCGACGGAGCCGCCCGGCTCGACAACGGCTTTCGCGTCCTCGCGCGCACCAAATCGGCCCCCTTCGCGGCCATTTCCGACGAGAACAAGAACTGGTACGGCGTGCAGTTCCACCCGGAAGTCGTCCACACCCCGCTGGGCTCCAAGGTTCTCGAGAACTTCGCGCGCCGCATCTGCCGTTTTGAAAAGCGCTGGACCATGTCTTCGCTCCTCGACACCCAGGTCGCCGCCATCCGCGCCCAAGTCGGAGAGAAGGGCAAGGTCGTCTGCGCCCTCTCCGGCGGCGTGGATTCCTCGGTGGCGGCCGCCCTCATCTCCCGCGCCATCGGCGAGCGCCTCCACTGCATCTACGTCGATACCGGCCTGGGACGCCACGGCGACCGCGAACGCGCCGAACGGGTGCTCGGCCGGGAGTTGAAGCTTAACCTCAAGATCGTCGACTCCTCAAAGCTGTTCCTGAGTCGCCTCAAGGGCGTCTCCGACCCCGAGAAGAAGCGCAGGATCGTCGGCAAGAGCTTCATCGAGGTCTTCGACAAGGAGGCCCGCCGCATCAAGGGCGTCGAGTTCCTCGCCCAGGGGACCCTCTATCCCGACGTGATCGAGTCCGTTTCCGTGCACGGCCCCTCCGCCGTCATCAAGAGTCACCACAACGTGGGCGGCCTTCCCAAGAAGATGAAGCTCCGGCTCGTCGAGCCCGTGCGCATGCTGTTCAAGGACGAGGTCCGCCTCCTGGGCAAGGAACTGGGCATCTCCGCCGAGCTCCTGGGCATGCACCCCTTTCCGGGACCAGGCCTGGCGATCCGCATTCTCGGCGCCGTCACGCCCGGAATCCTAAAAACCCTGCGCGACGCCGACCTCATCATGCGCTCCGAACTCAAGGACTCCGGCTGGTACGACAAGGTCTGGCAGGCCTTCGTGGTCATTCTCCCCTCCGTACGCTCGGTCGGCGTGATGGGCGACGAGCGCACCTATGAGAACACCGTCGTCGTGCGCTCGGTCGACAGCCGCGACGGCATGACCGCGGACTGGTCGCGCCTGCCTCACGACCTGCTCCAGAGAATCTCCAGCCGCATCGTCGGCGAGGTCAAGGGCGTCAACCGCGTAGCCTACGACATCTCCTCCAAGCCTCCGGCCACCATCGAATGGGAGTGACGACCACCGTGCCCGCCTCCATCGACATCCCCGGCCTGAAGCTTCTGCGTCGCGGGAAGGTCCGCGACGTCTACGATCTCGGCGAGAATCTTCTCATGGTCGCCTCCGACCGTCTCTCGGCCTTTGACGTCGTCCTCCCCACGCCCATCCCGGACAAGGGCAGGATCCTCACCAAGGCCGCCCTTTTCTGGTTCTCGCTCACCCGGGACCTCGTGGAGAATCATCTCGTCGCCTCCGAGTTCGATCCCATCCAAGCCGCGCTGCCCAAGGGAGTGCGGCTGGACCGCGCCTGGTTCGACGGCCGCATGATGCTCGTCAAGAAAGCGGAGCGTGTGGACGCCGAATGCGTCGCGCGCGCCTATCTCGCGGGGTCCGGCTGGAAGCAATACCGCGAGACCGGCGTCGTAGGCGGCCATCGCTTGCCTCCGGGACTCCGTGAGGCGGATAAACTGCCGCAGCCGATCTTCACGCCGGCCACGAAAGCGGATGAAGGCCACGACGAGAACATCACCCGGGAACGCCTCGCCGAACTCGTGGGCGCCGACCTTGCCAAGGACTTGGAGCGGCTCACTTTGAAGATATTCGACCGCGCGTCGTCCCTCCTGGAAAAACGCGGACTCCTCCTGGCCGACACGAAATTCGAATTCGGCTTCATCAACGATCGATTGTGCCTGATCGACGAGCTGTTGACCCCGGATTCGTCCCGTATCTGGGAAGCCTCGGCGTGGAAGCCGGGAGAGACTCCCGACGGATTCGACAAGCAATATGTGAGAGATTGGCTGGAGCGAGCCGGCTGGAACAAGCGTCCGCCGGCCCCCGCCCTTCCCGCCGAGGTCGTCGAGGGCGCCTTATCCCGCTACCGGAACTTCCTCAAGAAGGTGACCTCATGAGCGTAAGACCACTGCCCCTCCTCACGCATCTCATCGAAGTGCGCTTGCGTCCCGAGTTTACCGACGCCGAAGGGGCCGGAGCCCTGATGCTCCTGCAGGGCTCGGGGCTGAGTTCCATCAAGGAAACCCGCGTCTGCCGCCTCTATGAAATCAAGGGGCCCCTCAGCGGCAACCAGGTCCAGCAGGCGGCCAAGGACCTCCTCTGCGACGGGGTGACGCAGGAGTTCCGCGTGCTCTCCCCCTCCCACGCGCCGCTCAACGGCATGAACTTCTGGCGCGTCGAGGTCTGGCTTAAGCCGACCGTCACCGACCCCGTCGGCGAGACCGTGCGCTCGGCCGTAGCCGAGATGGGCCTGCCGCGCCCCGACTCCGTGCGCTGCGCGCTGGTCTACCGTCTCGTGGGGCGCTCGACCAAACCCCAGATCGAGAAGGCCTTCTCGAAGTCCCTGGCCAACCTCCTCATCCACCGCTGCGTCGTCTCGGAGGCCCACCCTTGAGTTCATCCGTCGCCGAACATCCCGCCGCATCCGATGATTTCTCCATCGTCGGGAAGTCCGTCAAGGAACTCCGCGCCCTGGGAGATCATCGCCACTTGTCCCTCAACGACGCCGAGTGGGCGGCCGTCCAAGCCCACTTCAAGCTCCTGAAGCGCGAGCCGAGCCTGGCCGAGATCGAGACCATCGCCCAGACCTGGTCCGAGCACTGCAAGCACAAGATCTTCACCAGCCCCATCCGCTACACGGAAGGCCGTAAGACCCGCACGATCAAGAACCTCTTCCAGGAGACGATCGTCGCGGCGACCGAGGCGCTCCAGAAGCCCTGGTGCCTGTCGGTCTTCGAGGACAACGCGGGCGTCATCTCCTTCGGCAAGAAGTGGGCGCTGGCCTTCAAGGCCGAGACCCACAACCCCCCTTCCGCGCTCGAACCCTACGGGGGCGCGGCGACCGGGGTCGGCGGAGTCGTGCGCGACATCCTGGGCTGCGGCCTCGGAGCCAAGCCCGTCTTGAACACGGATGTCTTTTGCTTCGGCCGGCCGGACTATAAGGGTTTCCTGCCTGAAGGCGCCCACCACCCGGTGCGGACCTTGCGCGGCGTGGTCGCGGGCGTGCGCGACTACGGCAACCGCATGGGCATCCCCACCGCAGGCGGGGGCATCTGGTTCGACGACGATTACCGCCTCAACCCCCTCGTCTTCTGCGGCACGGTCGGGCTGCTCCCGCAATGGGCCGTCAAGAAGGAGGTCAAACCCGGCGACCTCATCGTGGCAGCGGGCGGACGCACGGGCCGCGACGGCCTTCACGGCGCGACCTTCTCCTCGGCCGTCCTCGGCGCGGACGCCCCCTCCTCCGCGGTGCAGATCGGCCACGCCATCATCGAGAAACGAGTGCTCGACGCTCTCCTTCGCGCGCGAGACCGCCGCCTCTATCGCAGCGTGACCGACTGCGGCGCGGGCGGCTTCTCCTCGGCCGTGGGTGAGCTCGCCGCGCGCTGCGGCGCGCGGGTGCGCCTGGAAGCCGCGCCGCTCAAGGTTTCCGATCTGGAGAGCTGGGAGATCTGGCTCTCCGAGTCCCAGGAGAGAATGGTTCTGGCCGTGCCGGCCAAGAACCTCAAGGCCCTCGAGGCCGTCTTCGCCGCCGAGGGCTGCGAGACCGCGGTCATCGGAGAGTTCACGCGCACCGGCCGCCTCGAGGTCCTGCACCACGCGAACGCGGTCGTCGACCTCGACATGAAATTCCTCCACAAGGGCCTGCCCCGCATCGAGAGGGAGGCGGTCTGGAACGCGCCCTCCGCGACGAAGCCTTCGGGCGGGGCCGACAAGAAACTCTCGCAGGCCCTGAAGGAAGCCGTCGGGCATCTCAACGTCTGCTCGCGCGAGTGGGTGATCCGCCAGTACGACCACGAAGTCCAGGGCGGGACCGTGATCAAGCCTCTGCAGGGCGTGCGCCACGACGGGCCCGGCGACGCCTGCGTCATCTGGCCCCACACGGCCACCGGAGACATGGACGACTTCTCCGGTTTCTCGGTCGCGCACGGGCTCAACCCCGAGTACGGCCGCTTCGACCCGTACTGGATGGCCCTGGCCTGCGTGGACGAGGCCCTGCGCAACCTGACCTGCGTCGGCGCCGACCCGTCGCGGGCGGCGCTCCTGGACAACTTCTGCTGGGCCAGTCCCGAAGACCCCAAGCAGTTGGGCGCTCTCGTGCGCGCGGCCGAGGGCTGCCGCGACGCGGCCAAGGGCTTCGCCGCGCCCTTCATCTCGGGCAAGGACAGCCTCTACAACCAATCCAAGGACGAGAAGGGCCGAGAACTTCCCATCCCGGGGACCCTGCTCATCTCCGCCATCGCCACGATCCCGGACACGCGCAAGGCCCTGACGATGGACTTCAAGGGCCCGGGCAACGCCCTCTACCTCATCGGCCGGACCAACGACGAGATGGGCGGCTCGCTCTACCACCGGCTTCTGGGCCGCGCGGGCGGAGAGGTCCCGAAGGTCTGTCCCGTGACCGCGCTCGACGGCTTCAAGTCGCTCCATGCGGCGATCCTCAAGGGCCTCGTCCTCTCCGCCCACGACCTCTCCGACGGCGGGCTGGCGGTGGCCGCGACCGAGATGGGCTTCTCCGGCGAGTTCGGCTGTCTCGTGGATCTCGACGAGATGCCGCGCGACCCGCGCATCTACTCCAACGAAACCCTCCTCTTCTCCGAGAGCCCGAGCCGCATCCTCATCGAGATCAAGCCCGAGGATGAGGGTTCTTTCCTGCGCCACTTCGGCAAGGCGGCAAAGGCGGCCGCGGTGCGGCGCATCGGCCAGACCACGGCCAACCCCATCTTCAAGGTCGTGGGCCTCGACGGCTCGACCATCCTGGAGGAATCGCTCCGGGAACTCAAGGAAGGCTGGCAGAAGACGCTGCCGGCCATGTTGGCATGAATCATCCCAAGGTCCTGGTCCTGCGCGCCGCGGGAGTGAACTGCGAACTCGAAACAGCCGGCGCGTTCGCCGCCGTCGGCGGCAAACCCGAGTTGGTCCACATCTCGGAGCTCCGCGGCGGCAAGAAGCGTCTCATGGACTACGCCGTCCTCGCCATCCCGGGCGGCTTCTCCTACGGCGACGACGTGGGCGCGGGGAAGGTCCTCGCCAACCAGATCCGCCACACGCTGACCGATCTGCGGCAGTTCGTGCGCCTGGGCCGCCCGGTCATCGGCATCTGCAACGGCTTCCAGGCCCTGGTCAAGTCCGGCATTCTTCCCCACTCCAACGCCTGCGACCAGACCGCCAGCTTTACGGTCAACGACTCCGGCCGCTTCGAGGCGCGCTGGACGCACCTGAGGCTGAACATCCAGTCGTCCTGCCTGTTCTTCAAAGGCCTGCCCGAGATGATCGAGCTCCCCGTGGCTCACGGCGAGGGCAAGCTGGTGCTGAAGAGCCCGCGCCATCTCGAGGATCTCAAGAAGAATAAGTCCATCGCCCTCCAATACGTCACCGAGGACGGCAAGCTCCTGGGCTATCCGCACAATCCGAACGGCTCCATCTTCAACATCGCCGGCCTCACCAACCCCGAGGGCAACGTCCTCGGCCTCATGCCCCACCCCGAGCGCTTCGTCGCCGTCCAGCAGCACCCCAACTGGACCCGCCAGACCTATCGCAAGCAGGCGATCGGCCTGGAGATGTTCCGCAACGCCGTCATCCACGCGAGGTAGCCAATGTGCGGGATCTTCGCGGTCGCCGGCCGGCCTGACGCGGCCGAGCTGACCCAGCTCGGGCTCTTCGCCCTCCAGCATCGGGGACAGGAGTCGGCCGGCATCGTGACGGCCGGCAAGGAGGCTGAACTCCACGCCCACATCGGCATGGGTTTGGTCAGCGAAGTCTTCGCCATGGGCGAAGCGGCGGCGCTCGAAGGTCGCGTCGCGATCGGCCACGTGCGCTACGCCACGACTGGAGCCAGCCAGCTCAAGAACGCCCAACCCCTCGTCTTCAAGACGGGCCACGGCCCCTTGGCCATCGCCCACAACGGCAACCTCACCAACGCCTTGCAGGTCAAGAAAAAACTGGAGGCCAGAGGCGCCATCTTCCAATCCTCGACCGACTCCGAGGTCATCGTCCACCTCCTGGCCCGCCAGGAGGGCCCCGTCGAGGACGCCCTCATCGCCAGCCTGCGCCAAGTGTCGGGCGCCTACTCGCTCCTCCTGCTCACGCCCGACAAGCTCATCGCGGCGCGCGACCCCTACGGCTTCCGGCCGTTGATCCTCGGCCGCCTCGGCGCGACGCACGTCTTCGCCTCCGAGACCTCCGGCCTCAACCTCGTGGGCGCCGAAACGGTGCGCGAACTCGAGCCCGGAGAGATGGTCATCGTCGAAGGATCCAAACTCAGGTCTCTCAAGCCCTTCGAGCCCGTCTCCCAGCAGGCGCGCTGCGTCTTCGAACAGGTCTACTTCGCGCGTCCCGATTCCGTGATCTTCGGCCGGGGCGTGCAAGCCGCGCGCCGCGACCTGGGCCGCGCGCTCGCCCGCGAGATGCGGGGCGTCAAAGCCGATATCGTCGTCCCCGTTCCCGACTCCGGCGTCTCCGCCGCCCTCGGCTTCTCCGAGGAGTCCGGCATCCCCTTCGAGATGGGCCTGGTGCGCTCCCACTACGTCAGCCGCACCTTCATCAAGCCGACGCAGGAGCTGCGCGAGAAGGCCGCGATGCTCAAGCTCGCCCCCGTGCCCGAGGCCCTGCGCGGCAAGCGCGTCCTCCTCGTCGACGACTCGATCGTGCGGGGCACCACCTCCAAGAGGATCTGCCGGAACCTGCGCGAGGCGGGAGCGCGTGAGATCCACATGGGCGTGACCTCTCCGCCCATCGTCTCGCCCTGCTACTACGGCATCGACACCCCGCGCGGCTCCGAGCTCATCGCCAACGTCAAGTCCCCGGAAGAGATCCGTAAGTTCCTCGGCGTCGACAGCCTCCAGCACCTGAGCCTGGCCGGCATGCTGCGCGCCGTCGGCAAGGGCGACGAGTCCGGCTGGTGCACCGCCTGCTTCACCCGCCGCTACCCGACCCCCATCCCCGATTACCAGGTAGCGGAGGCCGTGAAGTAACGCCGCATGGTCCTCCGTCCGCCGCGCAAGCCGTTCGGCTGGGGCGCCTTCCTGAAGACCCTCCCGCTCCAGCCCGTCCCGGTCTGGCTCCTCCTCGGCCTGCTCGCGCAGCCCGCGGCGCGCGCCGCGCCCTGGCTGATGCGCGCTTCCTGCGAAGGCCGCCCGCGCGCGGCCCTGGCCGCCGCCGTGATGGTCGTCTACGTCGTCTTCGCGATGCCGCTCGGCGCCGGGGGCTTCTACCTCCTGTTCGGCCGCCAGCGGCTCGCCGACGTCCGGCACCGCTTCATCGCCGACCTCTCCCTTCTGCTGGTCGCCGCGGTCAGCCTCCTCGCCGTCGTCCGGTTCGCAGCGGCGCTGGCCCAGGCCTGGCCCGCCCTTCAGCCGGGTCTCATCCCCCTGCGCGACGCCTGCTGGCAATGATCGGTTGTTCGCGCCGGTCCCGAGTGTGTATGATGGGATCGTGAAGGTACTGCTCCTCGGCTCAGGCGGGCGCGAGCACGCCATCGCCTGGTCCCTCTCCCGGAGCCCGCTCTTGACCAAGCTCTGGGCGGCGCCCGGCTCCGACGCCATGGCCGCGCTGGCCGAGCGCGTCGACCTCGAAGCGCTCGACCCGGACGCCGTCGCGCGCTTCGCCCGCGAGAATGGCGTGGAACTGGTCTTCATCGGCCCCGAGGCCCCGCTGGCGGCCGGCGTCGGCGACGCGGCGCGCGCGGCCGGCGTCCCCGTCTTCGGCCCGTCGAAGGCCGCGGCGCGCCTGGAGACCTCCAAGGCCTTCGCCAAGGATTTCATGGCCCGCCACGCCATCCCCACGGCGCGCTCGCTCTGCTGCGAGGGAACGGCCGCCGCCAAGGACGCCGCGCGCGCCTTAGGTGGGAAGTGCGCGGTCAAGGCGGACGGCCTCGCCGCGGGCAAGGGCGTGATCGTCTGCCGCGCCTTCCCCGAGGCCGAGGCCGCGGTCGATCTGCTCTGCGCCACCACGGCCGGCAAGACCCTCATCGTCGAGGAACTCCTCGACGGCCCCGAACTCACGGTCATGGTCCTGACCGATGGACGCGCCTGCGCGGTCCTGCCGCCGAGCCGGGATCATAAGCGCCTCCATGACGGCGACCAGGGCCCCAACACCGGCGGCATGGGCGCGCTGGCGCCGGCTCCCGTGCCCGCCGGGACCTGGAAACGAATCATGGACGAAATCCTGGCCCCCACCATGGCCGGCCTGACGGATGACGGCCTGGATTACCGCGGCGCCCTCTACGCGGGGATCATGCTGACCCAGGCGGGACCGAAGCTTCTGGAGTACAACGCCCGGTTCGGCGACCCGGAGACGCAGGCCGTCCTGCCGCTCCTGGACGCCGATCTTCTCACCCTAGCCCGAGACTGCGCGATGGGCGAGCTCATCGCAGGCGTCATCCCCGCCAAGCCCGGAGCCTGCGTCGCCATCACCCTGGCCAGCCCCGGCTATCCCGATTCAACGAAGGCGGGAACGCCGCTGGATCTGTCCGGAGCCGAGGGGTTGACGGGCGTGTTGATCTTCCACGCCGGAACGCAGCGCGGCGCGAAGGGTTGGATCGCGACGGGCGGACGCGTGCTGACCGTCGTCGGCCGCGGGACGGACCTGGCCGACGCGCGCGCGCGCGCCTACGCCGCGGTCGCCGCGCTCCAGGTCCCGGGACTGCACTACCGTCGCGACATCGCCGCCAAGGCGCTGGGGAGGACCGTGGCATGAAGCGTTCCAAGAGGCCTTTGGTCGGCATCATCATGGGTTCCAAGTCGGACTGGGAGACCATGAAGGCCGCCGCCGGCGTCCTGCGGTCCTACGGCGTCGCCTATGAAGCCGAGGTCGTCTCCGCCCACCGCACGCCGGACAAGCTCATGCGCTACGCGGGCTCGGCCGAGGCGCGCGGCCTGAAGATCCTGATCGCGGGCGCGGGCGGAGCGGCTCACCTGCCCGGCATGGCCGCCGCCCGGACGACCCTGCCCGTGCTGGGAGTGCCGGTGGCCTCCAAGATCCTCAAAGGCCTCGACTCCCTGCTGTCCATCGCGCAGATGCCGCGCGGCGTGGCCGTGGGCACGCTGGCCATCGGTTCGGCGGGCGCGGCCAACGCCGGCCATCTCGCCGCGCAGATCCTGGCGCTCGGCGACCCCGCGCTCGCGCGGCGCGTCAAGATCTTCCGAGCCCTGCAGACCGCGAAGGTCCTCAAGGATCGACTTTGACGGGGAAGCCCCGTACCCTCGGCCTCCTCGGCGGCGGCCAACTCGGACGCTTCATCGCCCTGGCGGCCCGCGACCTCGGGTGGAAGACCGCCGCTTTAGACTCATCCCCTTCCGCTCCCGCCCTCCAGGTCGTCGACACGCCCCTTGTCGGAACCGTCGACGACGTCTCTGCGGCCCGGCGGCTCGCCGCGCTCAGCGACGTCGTCACCCTGGAGTGGGAGCTCATCCCCGTCAGGATCCTGGAGGCGGTCGCCGAACTCAGGCCTCTCTTCCCCGCGCCCCCGGTCCTGGCCGTCATCCAAGACCGTCTCTCCCAGAAGAGATTTCTGACGAAGAACGGCCTCCCCCAGACGGCATACGGCGAGATCAACGACCCCAAAGACATCCCCTGCCATCCGATCATCATCAAACAGCGAAGACATGGCTATGACGGCAAAGGCCAGGCCCGGATCGACGGCCCGGCCGATAGAGCCAAAGCCGCCGAAATCCTACGGCAGCCGTGCATCTGGGAATCACCTGTTGCTTTTCAGAAGGAGATATCGGTCCTGTTCGCGCGAACTCACGACGGCGAGACCGCCGTTTATCCCATCGCGGAGAACCTCCATCGCGGAGGCATCCTCCACGCGACCCGCGCCCCGGCGGAGATCCCCCCTGGGACGGCCCGGAAGGCCGTCGAGCTCGCCCGCGCCGCGGCCGAGGCCCTGGGACACGTCGGGGTCATGGCCGTGGAGATGTTTCTCCTCCCGGACGGCGCGCTCCTCGTCAACGAAATCGCCCCGCGCGTGCACAACTCCGGCCACTACACGCTGGGCGCCTGCGCGACCTCCCAGTTCGAGCAGCACGTCCGCGCGGTCTGCGGCCTGCCTCTCGGGCCGACGGACGCGAAAGGCCCGGCCGTGATGGTGAACCTCCTGGGGGATCTCTGGGCGAAGGGCGAGCCCCGTTGGAATACGCTGGATGGCGTTCCCGGCCTGACGCTTCACCTCTACGGCAAGGCCGAGGCGCGCGCCGGGCGCAAGATGGGACACTACACGGTCGCGGGCCCCACCGCCGCCGAGGAGTGGCGGCGCGCCGACGAGCGCCTGTCCGCCCTGCGCGGATAAGGCGCGAGGACGGCGCGGGAGCGGGGCTTTTCAAACGCAAGAGCCCCTGGGACCTACGCATCTTTGGGTAGGCCTTTCAGCCCAGGCGTGGGCGTAAAGATCGCATACACTTCTCTAATGATCTCGGGTAAGATTCCATCCCTACTCTCCGCTGTTCTCGTTGCGATTTCGTTTGCCGCGTTCAGCAATCCCGACTGTCATGCCGCCGGGACGATCCAGGCCCGGAAAAACGACGGGACGTTCGGTTCGGTTTATTTGGCGCGAGACCTCCAGATGCATCTGGGAGGAATTGCCCCGTTGATAACGCCGCTGCTCTCCTCGACGTTGGCCGAAACGCCTCGCCTGGATGCATCGGAGTTGATCACGACTTTGCAAAAACAGATCACGGCTCGCGAAGCGACCCCGAGCCAGATGTACGCCGGCTTGGTTTTGATGCAGGCCATGAGCCGGCCCGAGCATTCAGCCCGGGTCAAGGATTTTCTGGAATCTTTCAGGACTTCCGGACAGCCCGGTCTTGACCCGAATGCGGACGGTCGTCATTTGATCGCCGAAATGGAAGCTTGGTCCTCTGTCTTGAACAGGGATCCTGAAGCCCAAAAATCGATTTCCCGGGCACGGATAGCGCTGCACCGGAAATTGTTGAGCAACGGACGGTTGGATCAAGCGACCGCGGAGTCCTTGGAATCCCATTTCCGAACCCTCTTTGATGGAGCGCAAACAGCTCGTGCCGCCGGCCTTCCAACGGCCGGAGCGGTCTTCGCCGGACACGGCGGGGTATCGAAATCTTTCGTGCGACTGCAGCATGATCAGGCGATGAAGGGAGTTTTGGCCGATCCGTCGCTGCTGGCCCGCGTCAACGCGATGCGGTCATCCGCTAAGCCCGTAGTCACGGATCTATCCCTGGAGGCGTTTCTTCCTGAACTTGACGGGGACGGCCAACTGGCGCTGGGAGTCGGCGGTCTTGGTTTCCTGACCGGCGAAAGTTGGGGCGCCTATCAGAAGCTGAGCAAATTCCATGGCGTGGGAGTCATGCCGTTGTACGCTCAGGTCTCCGGTCCTAAAGGCTTGAAAACGATCGATTGGAATAGCGAACCGGGAATTGCGCCCGTGCTGGTGCGCGACAAAGACGGACGGCAGCAGCCGCTGCGGTTCGAGGTTGAGTTTAAAGGCAGCCGAAAGAACGAGGTCTCGGTCTATTGGATCGACCGCGGTGGAACGCCGGTCTTCCTTCTCTATTCACCCGGCATGTTTCGGCGGCTGTATCCCGGCGGTGAGGAACAGGTCATTCAGTACGGCTTTTTCGCGCGAGCGTATGTGGAACTGATGAAAAAACTAGATCTGACGCCCGCCATCGTCCGCCTCAACGAACCCCAGCTCGCCTTTACGGCCAACGCCGCGAAAAACGACGTGGACTGGCACAACCATGCAGGTCTTAAAAGCGTTTTTGACGGCGCCCGTTTCGCGATGACGACGCATACCCCTGAGAGGGCGGCCCTTCCCTCCTGGGACGTGGAATGGCTTAAAGAACATATCGGCGCGGACCTCGTGCGAGACTGGGAGGGCGCCCGCGAACTGATCGTCGATCGTGGGGGCCGGCGGATCGCCGATGCCGCGGTCGGGCTGGCCCGCATGTCGGCGATCGTCAACGCCGTCGCCGAAGAACACGAGCGAGTCACAAAAACCGTCGTCTTGCCTGAGTTCGCAGACAAGATCGTAGGAATCCAAAACGGCTCCGACCCGGAGTTCTGGTACTCGGACGATCTTTGGGACAGAGTACACCGGGCGCACTCTCTGGAAGAAATTTCAGGCGAGGAACTCTTCCAAATCGGACTGGAGCAAAAACGCACGTTCAACCGCTACCTACAGGATCATTTCGGCGCTCACTTCCAGGAACCTGATCGCCCTCTGGTGGGATTGGTCAGGCGTTTGGTGGAGTATAAGGAGCAAGGAATGCTCCTTCCCCTGGTGCAATGGATCACGGGAGATCGCGACAAGGAATACGACACCCCGTCGGGACGCATGAAAGGGCTCGGCATGAACCTTCTGATCGGCGGGCAAGCGCGCGACGACGTTGGAGAAGTCTGGCGGCGCCAGTTCCAGACTCTTGCGCAGCGGGCGGATCTGCGCGGCAGGTTCGTGTTCGTCGAAGGGACCGGCATCGAGTTGCTCCGGCAGGGGGCCGCCGCTTCGGACGTCTGGGTCAGCATACCACAGCCGACGCGCGAGGCATCCGGGACCAGCGACGAGAGAGCCGGCTTTAACGGCAAGAAAAATGTAGCCACGGCGACAGGCGGACCGCTGGCGTACATCGTGGAGGGAGTGACCGGCTGGCTCATCGACATCTTCAAGGACCGGCCCTTTCCCGACGTCGTGCGCCGTTTCAACGAGCATGATCAGGACATGATCAATGAATATCGGGACAAGGGCGCGAAGGCCCTCGCATCGCATCTGGCGGACGCCTCCCGGCGCTACTACGCTTACACCGAGCGAGGCGAGGGCCGGTGGGCGAGGCAGATGCGCCTAGCTTTCCTGATCGCCCATCGGGAAGTTTCGATCGGAGCGATGATCCAGAAGTACGGCCTCCTATTCGAAAGCATCCTCGACGGCACCGGGGCCGCCGGCTTCCGGGAAAAGACGGCGCGTCTGCGCTCCACTCAAAATGCCGGAGCAGCTTTCCGATCTCCCGGTCGGTCTTGATGATGACGAGGACGTGGCGCTGCGGGGGCTTGTCAGCGAGGCGATGGGCCCGCTCAATAGGTCCTCCTGGGACTTTCGCTCCTGGCGCAATGAGAGGCGTGTCGCTATCATCAATGAGCATGAGGCGTTTCTATTTTTCCGCCTGGGTCTGGATCGTCTTGGCCGCGACGACGTCCGCGCGCGCGGCCGTGCGCGGCGTCCCGATCATGCCGGCCGGCGTCGTTTGTGCGCCCGTCTCGGCCGGAGTGGCGGTCTCGGCCCCGACCCTGACCGGCGGGGCGTTCCTTGGCGAGAAACTCAACGGCCTGGCGATCCTGCGCGAGTCCCTGGAAGCGCGCGGAGACGTCGAGGCCCTGGCCTTGGCGGAGCGCCTGAATGACACCGACCCGCTCACCGGACTGCCCAACCGAGCCTTCTTCATCGCGCATGGAGATGAAGCCCTCCGAGGCTTCGCTGACCCGACCGTCGCGCTGTTGGACATGAACAACTTCGGGGCCGTCAACGTCGGCTTGGCCGACCATCACGGCGTGACCAAGGGTCGTGCGCGCGCCGATGCGGTGCTCGCCATCGCGGGCGCGGCGCTCGGCGAGCTCGCTCACGAGCACGGGGTCCTGGTCGTGCGCCTGGGGGGCGAGGAGTTCGCGGTCCTGGGGCCCCGCGAGCAGGTCCTGGCGTTCGCGGGCGCGGCGCGGCGAGCTTTGCCCGCTGAGCGGGTCCTGGAGGCCGCGGGCATCCTCAAGGGCGGCGCGGAGCGCCGCGCCATCGAGGCCGCCCTGGTCCGCCTCGGTCGCGGCGAACAGCCCATGGGCGACTTCACTTACGGCGTGGCCTCGACGCGAGGGCGTACGGTCGCCGCGGCGCTGGAGGACGCCGACGCCGCGCTGACCGGCGCAAAAGACGCCGGCAGGCGCGGGGGCATATTCCTGGCCGACGCCGACGGCAGCCGCAGCGAGTGGGTCCCGCCCGCCGCTGAAGAGGCCGCGCTGCGCGAACTGCCCCTGCCCGCGGCGGCGCACGCGACCGAGTACGTCGCGCGGCTTGAGGATCGTCTGACGCCGCAGGAACGCGAGGTCTTACACGAAACCGCCTTCAAGGACCCTCTCACGTCGGCGCGCCGCTACGACTACGTCTCGGTCCGGGCCGACGAATGGGACCGCCTTTACGCCGGAGGCGGCGCGACCGCGACGCTGCTCTCGGTCCGGAACCTCAAGCAGATCAACGATCTGCTCGGCCATGACGCGGGCGACGCCTACCTAAGCCGTCTCGGGAGCATCCTCCGCGGCGAGGTCGCCCGCGCCCGCCGCGCGCGTCTCGACGTGCGGGAGCCGGTGCGCGTGGCCTCCAAAGAGTTCCTGCTCGTCGGCCGCGACGCGGCCGTCGTGGCGCGCCGCGTCGCGCGCGAGGTGGAGCGGACGTTCGACGGCGGGATGCTCTCCAAAGAGCGGGTCATGCGCCTGCGCCGCGAGAGCATGGAGCGCGGCCTGGTCCCCGCCGGGCGCGCGAGCCTCATCGGAACCCTTCGCGTCATATCCGAGCCGCTCTCGCTGCCGGGAAGGACGGCGGACGTCAAGGACGCTCTCGATCGGGCCTTCGAGCGTCTCGAGTCGAAGAAGCGCTCCGAGGACGCCGCCCCCTCCTCGCGGGCGCTTTGACGCTGGCTTCCTAAAATAGTCTAATCGCACAGGCGGGCTGCGCCGAACCGCGTGTGACAAAAAAATGGGGCCTCAAAGACCTGCTCGGCCTGGAAAGACTGAGCCCCGCACAGATCGAGGCGACCCTCGATCAGGCGGCGTCTTTCAAAAAATCCGCCCCGAAAGGCCTCCTCGCCGGACGCGCCGTCGCCTTCCTTTTCACGGAAGCCTCCACGCGCACGCGCTCCTCCTTCGAGATGGCGGCCAAACGTCTGGGCGCCGAAGTCCTGAGCTTCTCCGCCGCGGGCTCTTCGCTTGCCAAAGGCGAGACCCTGCTCGACACGATGCTCAACCTCCAGGCCGTCGGGGTCACGCATTTCGTCGTGCGGCACGAGCGTTCGGGAGCGCTTGAGGCCCTGGCCCCGGCCGTCAAGGCGAGCGTCATCAACGCGGGGGACGGCTGGCACGAGCATCCGACCCAGGCCCTGCTCGACCTTATGACTCTGCGCGAGCGTTGGGGCTCTTTCAAGGGACGGCGCCTCGTGATCCTGGGCGACATACGCCACAGCCGGGTCGCAAGATCGAACCTCTTCGCCCTCAAGAAACTCGGCGCGAAGGTGACCTTCTGCGGTCCGACCGCATTGGTCCCCGACGCGTTCAAGGAACTGGGTGCGACGGTCGAGCATGATCTCGAGAAGGCTCTCAAAGACGCCGATGCGGTCAACGTCCTGCGGCTCCAACTTGAACGCATGGAGCAGGGCTTCGTGTCCTCGCTGTCCGACTACGCCCTGGCTTACCAGCTCACGACCGAGCGCGCCGATCTCATGAAGCCGGAAGCGCTGATCCTCCACCCCGGCCCCGTCAACCGAGGCGTGGAGATCTCTTCCGAGGCCGCCGACGGGCCGCGCTCCCTCATCTTGGACCAAGTCGCCAACGGCGTGTTCGCGCGCATGGCCGTCCTGGCCCTCTGCGATGCCGGAAGGACCCATGTCTGAGCGCATCCTCGTGACGGACGGGCTCGTCATCGACCCCGCGCGCAGGCTGGAAGCCGTACGCGATATCCTCATCGTGGGCGGCAAGATCAAGGAAGTCTCCGCGGGACTCTCCCGGAAGAAGGCCGTCCTCGGCACGACCACCATCGATGCCAAGGGCCTCTGGGTCGTGCCCGGCCTGGTGGACGCGCACGTCCACCTGCGCGAGCCGGGCCGCGAGGGTGACGAGACCATCGCCACCGGCACCATGGCCGCGGCGCGCGGCGGGATCACCACGGTGCTGGCCATGGCCAACACCGACCCCGTCACGGACAGCCCGTCCCAACTCGCCTTCCTGCGCGCCAAGGCCGCCTCGGACGCCCTGGTGGACGTCCTCTTCGCCGCAGCCGTCAGCGTGGGTCAACAAGGAGAGAAGCTCACCGAATTCGCCAAGCTCCGCGCCGCCGGAGCGGCCGCCCTCTCCGACGACGGCCGTCCCGTGATGAACGCCGGGCTCTTGCGCCGCGCCCTCGAATACGCCAAGGACATGGGCCTGCTCATCATCGACCATTGCGAGGATCTGACTCTTTCCGCCGGCGCCTGCATGCACGATGGATCCGAGGCCCTGCGCAAGGGACTCAAGGGCGCGCCATGGGCCGCCGAGACGGTGCAGGTCGCGCGCGACATCGCGCTCTGCGAACTGACCGGCGCGCGCGTGCACCTGGCGCATCTCTCCGCCGCGGCCTCGGTCGCGGCGGTGCGTGAGGCCAAAAAGCGCGGCGTGCCGGTGACCGCCGAGGCCTGCCCTCACCACTTCGCCCTGTGCGACGACATGATCCCCGGCTATGACGGGGATTGGAAGATGAACCCGCCCCTGCGCCGTAAATCCGACCGCGAGGCCTTGCTTGAGGGTCTGGCCGATGGAACCATCGATGCGATCTCCACCGATCACGCGCCCCACGGCTGCGGTCCCAAGTCCGCGGGCATGGACTTGGCGCCTTTCGGCGTCATCGGTCTGGAGACCTCGTTCGCCGTGGTCCTGACCGAACTCTTTCATAAGAAGGTCCTTTCCCGGCGACAGATCGTCGAACGCATGTCGACGGCTCCCGCGGCGCTGTTGGGGCTCAAAGACCGCGGCACGCTGGCGCCCGGCTCCCGCGCGGACCTAACCCTCGTGGACCCCGGCGCGGTCTGGACGCCGCAAGCGCCTTACCTCTCCTCGAGCCGCAACACCCCCTTTTCCGGCCGCCGCCTCAAGGGGCGCGTCGTGAAGACCCTCTTCGCCGGCCGCGTCGTCCATGCTCTATGAGCCCCTGCTCCGGCCGCTCCTGTTCTCCCTCGACCCGGAGCGGGCTCACGAGGAGGTCGCGGGGCTGATGTCCTGGCTCGCTCCCATCCCCGGCGCGGCGGCCGCGCTGTCGGCCTTGACTGGACGAAGCCCGCGGGGGTTGGGGAAAACGGTCTTCGGGATCTCTTTTTCCAACCCCGTCGGGCTGGCCGCCGGCTTCGACAAGGACGGCGCTCTGGCGCCCATCCTGCCGGCCCTCGGCTTCGGTTTCATCGAGATCGGCTCGGTCACGCTCGAGCCCCAGCCCGGCAATCCCCGTCCCCGTCTCTTCCGCGTACCCGAATCGCGCGCGCTGGTCAATCGCATGGGTTTCAACAGCGATGGTGCGCGTTTGGTCGCGCGGCGTCTCGCCTCCCAACCAAAATCCTCCGTCCCGCTGGGGATCAATCTCGGGCTTAATAAAAACACAGAGCCCTCAAGAGCGCCGTCCGCTTACGCCCGAACCTTCCGCATTTTGTCCGACCACGGTGATTACTTCGTGATCAACGTTTCTTCGCCCAATACCCCGGGCCTTCGAGACCTTCAGAAGGTGAGGGATCTTTCCGCCATACTGGAAGCCGTGCAAGCAGCCAATCCAGGCCATAAACCCATCCTCGTAAAGATATCTCCCGACTTGGCCGACGAAGATCTGGCCGCGTTGGTGGAAACCACGGAAAGGCTGGCCCAAGGATTGGTGGTCTCGAACACGACCGTCTCTCGCGAGGGTGTGGAGGAGAAGTGGCGCGATGAAGCCGGCGGCCTCTCCGGCCGGCCCTTGAAGAAGCGCGCGACCGAGTTGGTGAAACGCGTGCGGGCCATGACGAAGCTGCCCGTCATCGGAGGGGGAGGCATCGAGTCGGCCGAAGACGCAAGGGAGAGGCTCAACTCCGGAGCGGATCTCGTCCAGATCTACACGTCTCTCGTTTATGAAGGTCCCTCTGTCGTGAAAAAAATCCTCCGCGGCCTGACGGGACGGCGATGACGCAGGTCATCGTGGCGTTGGACGTGGGCGCCATTCAACGCGAGGAAGACCTCCTGAAATCCCTCAAGGACGCGATCATCTGGTACAAGGTGGGATTGCGCCTCTTCACCGCCCACGGCAAGCGCGCCGTGGACCTGGTCCGCCGCCACGGCGGCAAGGTCTTCCTCGACCTTAAGCTCCACGACATCCCGCAGACCGTGGCGCACGCGGTGCATGAGGCGCAGAGATTGGGCGCGGACGCCGTCTCGATCCATCTGATGGGCGGCCCGGACATGATCGCGGCGGCGGCCTCGGTCTCGCCTCGGCCGAGGCTCTGGGGCGTGACGGTCCTCACCAGCATGTCCCCCAAAGACGTCCGAATCTTCCACCCCGGCGCGCGCGTGCCGACGCTGGTGAAATCCCTGGCTAAATCAGGCTGGATGCACGGCGCGGACGCCACCATCTGCTCGGCGCGCGAGGTCGCCTACCTCCGCCGCCAGTTGCCGCACCTGGACATGCGCTTCGTCACTCCGGGCATCCGCCCCAAGGGCGCCGCTCTCAACGATCAGGTCCGCGTCATGACCCCGGGCGAGGCCGCCGCGCTCGGCATCGACTTCATCGTCGTGGGCCGTCCCATCACCCACGCCCCGGACCCGCGCAAGGCCGCCCTGGACATCCTCGCCGAGATGAAGGCTTCCTCCCCGCGTTCGCTGGAGACGGCGTGAATATCGAAAAACTCTTCCTTGAGAACGGCGCGCTCCTCAAGGGCCATTTTCTCCTATCCTCCGGCCTTCACAGCGACCGTTATCTTCAATGCGCCCTCGTCCTCGCCCACCCTTCCCACGCCGGGGCGCTCGGCCAAGCCCTGGCCGCTAGGCTGAACGTCAAACCCGATCTCGTGGTCTCGCCCGCCATGGGCGGGCTCATGATCGGCCATGAAACGGCCCGGGCGTTGGGCGTGCGCCATTACTTCACCGAGCGCGTCGACGGGACCATGACCCTGCGCCGGGGGTTCGCGCTCAAGCCCGGCGAGCGCGTGGTCGTCGTCGAGGACGTGGTGACCACCGGGAAGTCCACCAAGGAAGTCTTCGAGGTGCTGCGCGCCGCCGGGGCCCAGGTCGCCGCCGCGGGCTCCATCGTGGACCGCTCGGAAGGAAGATCGGATCTCGGCGTGCCGTACGCCGCCCTTTGGACCGCCTCAGCGCCGAGCTGGAAGCCCGAGGACTGCCCCCTCTGCAAGGCGGGCGCCGCGTTCGTCAAGCCGGGAAGCCGCGGCCTGAAAAGCCGCAAGGAGCCGAAACATGGCTAGCGCCGCCCTCACCTATCGCAAGTCCGGAGTGGACATAGACCTGGCCGACAAGCTGGTCGACCACATCCAGAAAAAGGCCCCGGCCATCGGCGGCTTCGCGGGACTTTTCCCGCTGGACCTGGACGGCTGCGGCCCCTGGGACCTGGTGGCCTGCACCGACGGCGTGGGAACCAAGCTGAAGCTGGCCTTCGCTCTCGACAAGCACGACACCATCGGCATCGACCTGGTGGCGATGTCCGTCAACGACCTGGTCACCTGCGGCGCCAAGCCCCTCATCTTCCTGGACTACTACGCCACGGGCAAGCTCTCGCTCCAGCGCTCCAAGCGCGTCATCGCCGGCATCATGGAGGGCTGCCGCCGGGGCCGCTGCGTCCTCCTCGGCGGAGAAACCGCGGAGATGCCCGGCATGTACCCGGAGGGCGAGTACGACCTGGCCGGCTTCGCGGTCGGGATCGTGAAGCGTTCCGAGGCCGTCGACGGCTCCAAAATCTACCCGGGAGACCTCATCCTGGGCCTGCCCTCCTCCGGCCTGCACTCCAACGGCTACTCGCTGGCGCGCCGGGTCTTCAAAGGCAAAGACCTCGTCAAATGGGGCAAGGCCCTGCTGACCCCCACGCGCATCTACGTCGACGAGATCCAGGCCTTGCAAAAAGCCTTCCGCGCCGAGGCGAAGATCATACTGGGCCTGTCCCATATCACGGGCGGGGGCTTAGTCGAGAACGTGCCCCGCATCCTGCCGCGCGGACGCAAGGCGGTCTTGCGCAAGGACGCATGGAAGCGCCCGCCCGTCTTCGGCGAGGTCCAGCGCCGCGGAAACGTCCCCGAGCATGAGATGTGGCGCACCTTCAATATGGGCATCGGGATGATCATCGTCATCCGCCCCGACAGCCTGGAGCCGGCCAAGCGTGTTCTGCCCGAGGCGCGCCTTATCGGCGAGGTCGTCGCGGGCAGGCACGAGGCGGAGATCGTCTGAGGCGACCATGAAGATAGCGGTCTTCGCGTCCGGAGAAGGAACCAACCTCCAGGCCCTGCTCGACGCCTGCGCCGACGGGCGCGTGCGCGGCGAGTTGGCGCTCGTGATCTCAAACAAGGAAGATGCCGGCGCCCTGCGGCGCGCCCGCCGCGCGGGTATCGAGGCGCTGATGACGCCGACCGCCTCGTATCCGACGCCGGACGAGTACAGCGCCTATCTCGCCATGGAATGCAAGAACCGGAGCATCGGGCTCATCTGCCTGGCCGGCTTCCTGATGAAGATCAAGCCGCCTCTGCTCAAAGCCTTCCCGGGCCGCATCCTCAACATCCACCCCTCCCTCCTGCCCGCCTTCGGCGGCCAGGGCATGTATGGACGAAAGGTGCACGAAGGCGCGCTGGCCGCGGGCGTGCAGGTCTCCGGCGCCACGGTCCACGTCGTGGACGAAGAATACGACCGAGGTCCGATCATCCTACAGGCCTCGGTCCCGGTCCTGCCCAACGACACCCCCGAGACGCTGGCCGCGCGGGTGCGCTACCAGGAGCACTACCTGTATCCGAAGGCCGTGGCCCTCTTCTGCGACGGCCGCGTGAAGATCGCCGACAAGAAGGTGCAGCTCCTGCCCTCGCCGTTGGAAGCCTCGCCGCGGGTCAAGCGCGCGCTGATCTCGGTCTCGGACAAGACCGGGGTGGTGGAACTCGCCAAGGGCCTGCACGAGCTGGGTGTCGAGATCGTCTCCACTTCCGGCACGGCCAAGACCCTCTCCGAAGCCGGCATCCCCATCCGTCCGCTCGATTCCATGACGGGCTTCCCGGAGATCTTGGACGGCCGCGTCAAGACCTTGCACCCGCATGTCCACGGGGCGATACTCCTGCGCCGTTCCGACCCCAAACAGGCCCGCGAAGCCGAACTCTTCGGTCTTGAGCCCATCGACTTGGTGGCCGTCAACCTCTATCCGTTCGCCAAGACCGCGGCCGCGGCCTCCTCGGCCTACGATCCCGCCGTGATCGAGAAGATCGACATCGGCGGCGTGGCCCTCATCCGCGCCGCCGCCAAGAACTTCGAGGACGTGGCGGTCCTGACCTCGCCCGCGGACTACGCCTCGGCTCTCGCGGAGTTGACCGCCTCGCAGGCGCGCCTCTGCGATTCCACGCGCCGCAAGCTGGCGCTCGCCGCCTTCCGCCATACGGCGGACTATGACGGGATGATCGCGCGGGCCTGGTGCGGAGAGATGAGGTGCGACGCCCTGCGCGAGACCTTCTCCCCCCTGCTCACCACGAGGTTGACGAAGGTCCAGGACCTCCGCTACGGGGAGAACCCCCACCAAAAGGCCGCGCTGTACGCTAATGAGAACGGAATGTCGTTCACTCAGCTCCACGGCAAGGAGCTTTCGTACAACAACCTCCTGGACGCCTCCGGGACATGGGAGGCGGTCAGCGATTTCGAGATCCCGACCGCCGTGGTGTTCAAGCACGTCACCCCCGCGGGAATCGGCTCGGGAGAGACGATCGAACTGGCCTTCGAGCGGAGCTGGGCCTGCGACCCGCTCTCCGCCTTCGGCGGAGCGTTGGCCTTCAATCGCCCCGTCAGCCGCGTCCTCGCGGAACTCCTCTTCAAACGCTTCGTCGAGGTATTGGTCGCTCCGGGCTATGAGCCCGAGGCTCTGGAGATTTTCAAGAAGAAGCCCAATCTCCGTCTGCTCGTGCGCACCAAGGCGCCGACCCACTCCCTTCAGCTGCGTTCCATCGGCGATGAGGTGCTGGTCACCGAGCCCGACCGCGCCGTCGCGGGCCCGGACTGGAAAGTCGTGACCAAGCGCGCGCCGACCCCCGTAGAGGAGAAGGCCCTGCGATTCGCCTGGACGGCGGGCAAGCACGTCAAATCCAACGCCATCGTCCTAGCCGGGCCCGAGCAGACCGTGGGCATCGGCGCGGGCCAGATGTCGCGCGTGGATTCGGTCCATATGTCGGGCGTGAAGTACAAGCTCTGGCGGCGCGACAATCCGGCCCCGAAAGCGCTCGTACTGGCCTCCGACGCCTTCTTCCCCTTCCGCGACGGGATCGACGCCGCCGCGACCCTGGGCATCTCCGCCGTCGCCCAGCCCGGCGGCTCGGTCAAGGACGCGGAAGTCATCGCCGCCGCCGACGAGCACGGCCTGGCGATGGTGTTCACCGGCATAAGGCATTTCAGACATTAAGCGCAAGGACTGAGGAAGGGATGAACGATAAAGCGTGGCTCGCGCTGGAAGACGGCACCGTGTTTGCGGGCCGCGCGTGCGGCGCGGCGGGCGAGGCGGCGGGCGAGTCCGTCTTCAACACGGCCATGACGGGCTACCAGGAGATACTGACCGACCCCTCGTATTGCGGCCAGCTCGTCGCGATGACCTACCCCCAGATCGGAAACTACGGCATCACCGCGCGCGACCACGAATCGGGCCGCCCGCGCCTGTCCGGCTTCATCGTCCGCGAACTGTGCAAGACGCCCTCCAACTACGAGTGCGTCGAGTCGGTCGGCGACTTTTTAAAGAAGCACGGCATCGTGGCCATCGAGGACATCGACACCCGCGCTCTCACCTTGAAGCTCCGCGACCAGGGCGCCCTGAGAGGGGTCATCTCGACGCTCGAAGGCGACCATCGACGACTCGCGGCCAAAGCTCGCGCGGCGAGCTCGATGGCGGGGCGCAACCTGGCGAAGGTCGTGACGTGCGAAAAGATCTACGCATGGGAAAACGACATCTCAAGCCAGCCGGACCTCCATGTGGCCGTGATGGATTTCGGCGTGAAGCGCGGCATCCTGCGCTGCTTGGCCGCGATGGGCGCGAAAGTGACGGTCGTGCCGGCCTCCACCAAGGCCGCGGACATCCTTCGCCTCAAGCCCGACGGAGTGCTCCTCTCCAACGGCCCGGGAGACCCCGAGCCCGTGGCCGAGGCCATCGAGACCATCAAGAATCTCCTGCCCGAGAGGCTGCCCCTTTTCGGCATCTGCCTGGGGCATCAACTCCTGGGCCTCGCCCTCGGCGGCAAGACCTATAAACTTAAATTCGGCCACCACGGCGCGAATCATCCCGTCAAAGACCTGGAAACGGGCAAGATCGAAATCACCTCGCAGAACCACGGCTTCTGCGTCGATCTCAACTCGCTGCCCAAGGAAGTCAAAACGACGCATGTCAATCTCAACGACGGCACCTCCGAAGGGATGGCGCATTCGCAATTGCCCGTGTTCTCGGTCCAATACCATCCCGAGGCTTCGCCTGGACCTCACGACAGCCGTTATCTCTTCGAACGCTTTCGCGCGAAGATGCTCGAGGGAAAGGAGGCCATGTCTCGATGATCACCATCGTCCTCGTCCTGATCGCCGCCGCGCCCTTCGCTCTGTACTTCTGGCACGAGCACAAGGTCTCCACCCCCTCCCTGCAATGGCCCGTCCTGGCCAAGCTCCTGAACATGACCTGCGAGGACGATCCGCCGCGCATGCACGGCAACTGGAACGGCCGCCGCGTCGCCTTCGAAGCGGCGCCCGCCGGCGCCACGGTCACGGTGTGGCTCAACGCCGCCACGCGGCTGCGCGTGGAATGCGGCCCCATCGAGCGGGTGACCCGGCGCGCCGGCATCGTCCTACCGGACCCGGTCGAGCCTCTCGACAAAACTTTCCGCGACAAGCTGCGCGCCCGGTGCAGCGAAAAGGCCGCGGGCCCGACCGTCTTCGACGTCGCGCTCCAGCAGCGCCTGGCCGCCCTGCCCGCCGTGGACTTCATCGGCCAGGGCGCGAAAGTGACGTGGACCGTGCCCGCCGTCAAGGACATCGACTCCGTGGAGGCGCTGCTCGGGGCCCTCTGCGCCGTCGCCGACGGGCTCGAGAGCTTTCCCCAGGGAGGGACCGCCCCCCGTGCCTAAGCGCGACGACATCCAGAAGATCCTCGTCATCGGTTCGGGCGCCATCGTCATCGGCCAGGGCTGCGAGTTCGACTACTCCGGCGCCCAGGGCCTCAAGGCCCTGCGCGAGGAGGGCTACGAGACCGTCCTCATCAACTCCAACCCCGCCACCATCATGACGGACCCGGAATCGGCCGACCGCACCTACATCGAGCCCCTCACCCCCGAATATCTGGAGAAGGTCATCGCGGCCGAACGTCCCCAAGCCGTCCTCCCCACCCTCGGCGGCCAGACCGCGCTGAACCTCACCGTCGCGGCCGCCGAGCGCGGGGTGTTCAAGAAGCACGGCGTCGAGGTGCTCGGAGCGAACCTGGAGACCATCCGCAAGGCCGAGGACCGCCAGCTCTTCAAGGCCGCCATGCAGAAGATCGGCCTGGACCTGCCGCGCTCCGTCGTCGTCACCGACGCGACGGACCTCAAACCGGTCGCCCGCGAACTGGGATTTCCGGTCATCGTGCGCGCCTCCTTCACCTTGGGCGGCACGGGCGGCGGCATCGCCTATCATTTCGACGAATTGAGACATCGCGTGCACCGCGCCCTGGAGGCCAGTCCCGTCAAGAAGGTGCTCCTTGAGGAGTCCGTCATCGGCTGGAAAGAGTACGAGTTGGAAGTGATGCGCGACCGCAAGGACAATTTCGTGGTGATCTGCAGCATCGAGAACCTCGACCCCATGGGCGTGCACACCGGAGACTCGGTGACCGTGGCCCCCGCCCAGACCCTGACCGACCGCCAATACCAGGAGATGCGCGACGAGGCCAAGCGCATCGTCTCCGAGATCGGAGTCGAGACCGGGGGCTGCAACATCCAGTTCGCCGTCGATCCCCGCGACGGACGCCGCGTGGTCATCGAGATCAATCCGCGCGTGTCGCGCTCCTCGGCCCTGGCCTCCAAGGCCACGGGCTTCCCCATCGCGCGCATCGCCGCCAAGCTCGCCGTCGGCTACGCCCTCGACGAACTGCCCAACGACATCACCAAGGCCACTTTGGCCTGCTTCGAGCCGGCCATCGACTACATCGTGACCAAGGCGCCGCGCTTCGCCACCGAGAAGTTCGGCGAGTTTCCCCTCGACACCGCCATGAAATCCGTCGGCGAGGCGATGGCCGTCGGCCGCACCTTCAAGGAGTCGCTCCAGAAGGCCCTGCGGGGCCTGGAGAGCGGCAAGAAGGGCCTCGAGGGGCGCGAGGACCTCGACGACGAGACCCTCCTCCAGCGCGTGGCCGGCCCCAGTTCCGCGCGTCTCTACCATGTCGCGACCGCTCTGGAGCGCGGCTTGAGCGTGGAGCGCATCGCCGAGGTCTCCAAGATCGACCCGTGGTTTCTCAATGAGCTGAAGGAGATCAAAGACTTCGAGAAGACCCTGGCGGCCTCGCCGCTCGACGCCGAGATCCTGCGCGCGGCCAAGCGCCTGGGCTTCTCCGACGCTCAACTCGCCCGCTGCCAAGGCAAGAGCGAAGCCGAAATCCGCGCCCGGCGCGTGCGCCTGGGTATCCGGCCCTCCTACAAGCTCATCGACACCTGCGCCGGGGAGTTCCCCTCCTCCACGCCCTATTTTTACTCGACTTACGAGAATGCGGGAGACTTTCTTCCCGCCGCGGCCGGGAAGAAACGGGTGGTCATCCTCGGCTCGGGGCCCAACCGCATAGGCCAGGGCATCGAGTTCGACTACTGCTGCGTCCAAGCCTCCAAGGCCCTGCGCGAGTTGGGGTGGCAATCCGTCATGGTCAACTGCAACCCGGAGACCGTCTCCACCGACTACGACGCCTCCGACCGTCTCTACTTCGAACCCCTCACCTTCGAAGACGTCATGGAGATCATCGACGTCGAGAAACCCGACGGCGTCATCGTCCAATTCGGCGGCCAGACCCCGCTGAATCTGGCGGCCCAACTCGCGAAGGCGAGGGTGCCCATCCTCGGCACCCAGCCCGCGGCCATCGACATGGCCGAGGACCGGCGTCTGTTCGGCGCCGCGCTCAAGAAGCTGAAGATTCTCTCCCCCGAATCCGGCATCGCAAGAACCGCAGCTCAGGCCCTCAAGATCGCGCGCCGCATCGGCTATCCCGTCATGGTGCGTCCGAGCTACGTCCTGGGCGGACGCATGATGGAGATCGTCTACGACGACGCGGCCCTGCTTGATTACTCGGAGCGCGCGCGCAAGGCGTCGCTGCACCCCTCGCTCTTGGTCGACCGCTTCCTGGCCGACGCGGCCGAACTCGACGTGGACGCGGTCTGCGACGGCAAGGACGTCTGGATCGCGGGAGTCATGGAGCATATCGAGGAAGCCGGGGTGCACTCCGGCGATTCGGCCTGCTCTTTGCCTTCGCACTCGCTGCCCCCGTCGGTGCTGGCCGTGGTCCGGGAGCACACCCGCCGGCTGGCGCTGCACTTGAAGGTCCGCGGCCTCATCAACATCCAGTACGCGGTCAAAGACGGGGCGGTCTATGTCCTGGAGGCCAACCCCCGCGCTTCGCGCACCGTGCCCTTCGTGAGCAAGGCCACGGGCCTGCCCGTGGCGCGCATCGCGACCTGGGTCATGATGGGCAAAACCCTCAAGAAGCTGGTCCCCCCCGCCGCGCTCAAAGGCGCCGAACCACCCTACACCGCCACCAAGGAAGCGGTGATGCCCTTCATTAAGTTCCCGGGAGTCGACCCCCGCCTGGGCCCGGAGATGAAGTCCACGGGCGAAGTCATGGGGCTGGACGCGGATTTTCCGCGCTCCTTCGCCAAGAGCCAGGAAGCCGCGGGCCTGTCGCTGCCCACCTCCGGCTCGGTGTTCGTGTCGGTGCGCGACGAGGACAAGCCGGTCCTCCTCCACGTGGCCCGCGCCCTGCGGCAGATGGGCTTCACCTTGGTCGCCACGCGCAACACCGCGGACTTTCTGGAACGCTACGGTCTGCCCACCGGACGCGTCGCCAAGATCGGCGAGGGGAAACCCGACGTGGTGGACCTCCTGCGCCAGAGAGGCCTGTCGCTCGTCATCAATACGCCCTCCGGCAAGCGCGCGCGCACGGACGGCTACTCCATCCGCCGCACCGCCCTCGAGCTCGACATCCCCTGCATCACCAACATCCGCAGCGTCAACGCGGCGGTCCACGCCATCGCCGTCCTACAGGGCGCGACCATGTCGGTCAAGCCGCTCCAGGAACACTACAAGTCCTTGCCCTACCCGACGCAGGCCGGTCCCGCCCGGTCTTAATCCCGCTTATTTCCGCCTCTTGCGCGACGATCCGTCGGCGCCGCTCCCGCCCAGCATGAGCAGGGCCCAGGGCCACCCCATCGCGACCCCCAGCAACAGCCCCCCCAGGACGTCGAGCGGGTAGTGGACGCCGCAGTAGACTCGGCTGTACGCCACGAGTCCCGCCGCCGCGGCGAAGGCGGGAGCGGCCGCGGGGTAGGCGATGGACAGGACCGCGGCCGCGGCGCCCGCGTTGGCGGCGTGGTTGGAAGGAAACCCGTTGGTCCCGCCCGAGGAGCGGCCGCGCCTCTCGACGGCCACGCCGGCGCGCTCGGGGCGCAGGCGCGCGGCCCAAGGCTTGACCACGCGGTAAGCGAGCGCGTCCGCGGCCGCGACCGCGAGAGCCCCCACGACCAGGACCCGGAGGGCGCGCTTGCGGCCCTTCCACAACCACAGTCCCAACGCGGCGGGAACCACGCCGTAGATGAACCACGGGACCTTGTGGATGTCGGTGATGACCGGCATGAGCGCGTCGAGGGAGGATCGGGTCCAGTCTCGGTTGATCTTGAGGAGCAGCCAGCGGTCCGCCGAGCCGAGCCACGAGAGGAACATTTTCATTTCGCGCAGGCCGGGCAACGCCCATGAAGGAGGAGTTCGTGGCTGGTCATGCGAAATCCCCTCGGCAGGAGATCCTTGAGTCCGCCCAGGCAGCCTCCCAATTCATAGACTTTGCCGCAGAACTCGCAGCGGAAGTGGTGGTGATGCCCCTTGCCCGCGGCCTCGTAGCGCGGCGGCTCGCCGGGCAGTTCGACGACCGCGACCGACCCCGCGGCCACGAGCGCCTTGATGCTGCGGTAGACCGTGGCGATGCCGAGCCGCGGGGCGTAGCGCTTGGAGTCCTCCAGCATCTCGAGCGCGCCGAGAGGACGCCCGGCCTCCTCGAGGACCCGTCGGATGGCCCGTCTCTGGACGGTGTTTCGACGCATCATGGAGATGGTATCAAATCCTGGGAATGCCTTATTTTTGATATCGTATTATCAATATCATGTTGACGATCTTCCTGGTCCTGACGTTCGCGGCCTCGATGACGGGCGGCCTCGCCCCGACCGCCGAGGGTCTTCTCGAGCGCCTGGGCCCGGCCCGCATTCTCTCCTTCCGGTCGGGCATTCTCATCGCCGTGGCCCTGGCCGAGGCTCTGCCGCAGGCCTGGGACGCGTCGCCGGCCCCCGCCGGCCTGGCCGCCGCGGGAGCGCTGGCGCTGGGCTGGAGCCTGCATCGCGGTCATGCCTCGGAACACGCGGGTCACGAACTGACCCATCCGCACATCCATGACCGCACCGAGCTCCCCGCCGCGGTCCTAGCGCTCTTGGCGCATTCGCTCATCGATGGACTCAACCTGGGCGCCGTCGCGCTCGCGAGCGCGCCCGCCCTGCTCGCGGTGGGCACGGCCACCAGCCTGCATAAACTCGCCGACGGCTTCACGCTGACGAGTCTCTTCCATCAGACCTCCCACGCGCGCGGACGCGTGCGAGCACTTCTCGTCGCCGCCTCGCTGATGACGCCGCTTGGCGCCGTCCTGGGGCACGAGGGGGCTCTCAGCCTCGGTCCGGTCCTGACCGGACTCCTGCTGGGATTTGCCGGCGGCTCGTTCTTATACGTCGGAGCGGCGCAGATCATCCCTCATCTGCGCCGCCGGCGCGACGCAGAGTCGTTCATCGCCTTCGCCTGCGGCTTGGCGGCGATGCTGTTTCTGCGCCGCTTCTCGTCCTAGGAATGTGTCCGTTGAGGCAGGAACGCCCGGGCCAGGGAAGAAAGCCCGAACAGGACCGCCAAAGCCGCGATGATCAGCGGCCCCAGCGGCAGGTCGAAGCGGTAGGAGAGGTAGAAACCGGCGAAGGCGCTCAGGCCCCCCGCCGCCGAAGCCATGACGGATAAGCTCTGCATCCCCCGCGCCCAGGACAGAGCGATCATGGGAGGAACGACCAGCAGGCCGAAGATGACGAGGGGTCCCACGGTCATCACTCCCAGCGAGATCGTCACGCCGATCAACAGGTAAAGGAGCCCGTCCCAGAACACGACGCTGCGTCCCAGAGTCACCGCCATGTCGCGGTCGTAGGAGACGAGCAGGAACTCGCGTTGGAACAGGAACATCGCCAGACAGACGGCGAGGAGGATGTCCAGCATCGCGTGGAAGTCCGACTCCGAGATCGTGATGATCTCACCCTTGAGGAGGCTCAGCATCTCGGTCTCCCCCTGGGCGTTCCAGGCAACGAAGAGGATGGACGCGGCCGCGGCCAGGGCGTAGAGCGTCCCCACGCGTCCCTCGGACAGCCCTCCCGAGCGCTGCTCCAAATAGGTCAGCAGCAGGATCGCGCTCACGGTGAATACCACCGCGCCCACGATGGCCAGGTGCTTCTCCGCGACTTCCCCTCCCGTAAACAGCGCGAAACCGAAACCCTGGAGCATGAAGGCGAAGGCGACCCCCGCGGCCGAGACCTGCGGCAGGGCCACGCCCCAGAACACCAAGCGGCGCAGGACGAAGTAGACGCCGACCAGCGGGCAGACGAAACCGACCACGACGCCGCCGTACAAGGCGTGGTGGAGCAGGAAATCGGGACGGAGCATCGCCAGGAGTTGGCTCATGGCTCGTCTGCGAAGACGTCCGTGATGCGGCGCGTGGCCAGCATCCTCTCGGCCGGCCCGAAGTCGGCCTTGCCGTCGGCCACCCATGCGATGTGCGTGAAGAGGTCGCGCTCGGCCTGTAGGCGGTGGCTGACCATCAAGACGGTCAGGCGCTTCTGTTCTTTGAAGCCCTTGAAGAGCCTGAGCAGGGCCTTCTGCGTGGACACGTCGATGCCGGCCAACGGCTCATCGAGGACGAGCAGTTCCGGCTCGGTCGCCAAGGCTCGCGCGATGAGGACGCGCTGACGCTGGCCTCCCGACAGGTCGCTGTAGCGCCGCTCGGCCAGTTCCAGGGCTCCGCATTCCTTGAGTGAACGGCTCACCAGGTCCTTTTGCGTCGGCCCGCGCAAGCGGGCGAAGAACTCGAAGCGGCGATAAGTCCCCATCGCCGCGACCTCGCGCGCGCTCAAGGGGTAGATGACGTCGAGCTTCTCCTTCTGAGGGACGTAGCCGAAGCGCGGGGCGCCGGACCCGCCGTGGCGCTTGACCTGCCCCTTCAGCGGCCGGATGAGCCCGAGCATGGTCTTTAGGATGGTCGACTTTCCCGCGCCGTTGGGACCCAAAACGCCCAGGAAGTCCCCGCGGGCGACCGTCAGATCGACGCCCGTAACCACCGCGCGCCGGCCGTAGCCGAGCGCGGCGCCCTTGAACTCGACGAGGGGTTCCAGGCTCAAGGCGCCTTGCCCAGCGCGTCTAGAAGCGACTCCAGGTTGCGCTCGGACATCTTGATGAAGGTCTCCGTTGCCGGCAAAGCTTTGCCCATGGTCGCGATCACGGCCACTTTGGCGCCGGTCTTCTGCGCCAGCCACTCCGGAAGCTTCGGGGCGTACTGCTGCTCCCGGACGATGAGCATGACCTGGTCCCGCTTCATGAGCTGGACCAGCTTCTCAAGATGAGCCGGCGTCGGCGCCACGCCCGGCTTGGGCTCCAAAGTCCCCACGAATTCGATGCCGGTGAAGCGGGCGAGATAGGCGACGTCTTGATGATAAGAGACGGCCTTGACGCCCTTGAGCGGCGCGACCCGCTTGCGCCAAAGGGCGAGCTTCTCATCGAGCTCGACAAGATAGGACGTGAGGTTCTTCTTGTAGTCCGCGGCGTGTTCCGGGTCGACCCGGGACAGCCCCGCCGCGATGTTGCGCGCGATGAGCGCGCCGTCCTCCGGGTCAAGGTTGTAGTGCGGGTTTCCGGAGGGATGGATCTCCCCCTCGGACCGACTCAGCGAGCTCGGCTTCTCGAGCACGGAGAGGCCCTCCGAGCAGTCGATGCAGCCCGAACCGGCGCATTGCTTCACGGCGTCCTCGCGCAGGTTGGGATTGGCGGCCACGTTGAGCAAGCCGGGCAGGAAGGTGTGTTCGACGGTCAAACCGAGGTAGACCACCGCGTCGGCCCGATTGAGCTTCGGAACCAGGCTCGGGCGCATGACCACCTGATGGATATCCTCGCTTCCGTGGGCCAGGGTGTCGATCTTGACGCGGTCGCCGCCGACGCGGGAGGCGATGTCGGCCAGTTCCGGCAGGGTGGCCACGACGTTCAGCGGGCGGGCCGCCGCCGCGCGCGCGCAGGCGGCTGAAAGACAGAGCGCGAGAACACTGTTCGATCTCATCAGCGGTCCCGGAAACCGTGCACGTGCTTGCCGATGATGCCCGTCCACTGCAGGGCCACGGTGTGGTTCTTGGGGATTGAGGGAACGTTGACGACGGACTCGGCAAAGGCCAGCCGCAGGCGCTGGAACTCGGTCACCTCGCAGGTCAGGAAACCCGTGAAGGTCTTGGTAAGCCGGTGGGAATCGTCCTGGTCCTCGGTCAGGTCGACCATGGCCCCGCCGCGCCAACGCCGGGAAAACTTCGCCTCGACAAACGAGTAGCCGGCATAGGAGCGGACTCGATCCGTGGGCAACTTCGTCGAGGCGTCGAAGCGGCGTTCGTCGTTCTGCAGGACTTCGGCGCCCCACGACAGGCCCCGGTAGAGGCCTCCCTGCGGGGGCTGGTAGCGGTAGATGAAGTCAAGGCCGTTGAGGGTCCGCCAAGTGTTCCTGCGCGTCGTGACCGCGCCGGCCGCGTCGGTCACGGCGCGTTTCGGCGACCAGGCTGAATCCACTCCGAGATCGATGCTCTGGCTGTCGGTGAGGTCCGCATAAGCGTTCAGACGCCCCAGGTAGGTGAACTCGTCGAGCGCCCGCGCGTCGAGATTGTCCTGGCGAGCGTTCGTAGCGCCCATTTTATTGTAAGCCCCGAAGGTGGCGTTAAGGTAGAAGCCGGCGGGCGCGAGCCAGGAAACCTCCAAGCCGTCGGCCTGGGTCTCGTTTCCTATATATGAGTCCAACGACAGCGGCCGCTTCACGACCGGGAGTTCATGGTCATGGAAATGCGCCAAGCGGCCGAAGGCGGCGAACAGACGCCCGCCCCGCGCCGTGAGGTTATAGGGCAGGGAGGTCGTCTCCAGCGCGGCTTCCTCCACTTCCACGCCCGAGTTGGAGCCGTTGATGACGGCCCAGCCCTTGAGGTAGGGATCGCAGGGCGCCTCGATGCTGAGTTCGGCGGCGCGAAACTGGAAGGACGCCTTGTCGTTGGAATCATGAAAGACCGCGTCGAACGCCATGCCGATGGCGGGGTTGAACGAACTGAGGGCGGCCTTGACCGGCGCGCCCTCCAGCTTCGAGACGCGCTGCTGCAGGTCCTTGAGGAAACTCTGCGTGTCGGCGGTGGAAAAATCCTGAGCCCGGGCCGGCGGAGCCAGAGACGCGAGCACGAGGGCGGCGATTGCGAACGAGATCCGAGGGGGCATTGTTCCTCCGAAGAACATCATAAGATGTGGTATCCTCACATTCAATAGCCATGATTCTCGCCGCCCTGACGCTCGCCGCGGCGCTTCCCGCGTCCGCCGTCCACATCTATCCGATCTCCCCGGTACGGGTCGGCCTTCGAGTCGAGACGGACCGCGTCGTCGCCGACATCGACGCCGAGTCCACCTTCTGGATCGAGGAGGTCCTCGAACTGCATCCCCTGCCGCCCTCGGACTGGCCCGCTCCGGTCCTGCGGAGGGCCGAGGAGTACGCCAACGCCCACCTGCGCCTGGGCGCGGACGGCTCCCGCTTGACGGGGCGCCTGACGAACGCATCCTTCGTGCAGAGGCCCTGGCAGGTCAACGAGCGGGGCCGCGTCCTGCTGCGGCTCGTCTATCCCGCGGTCCGGATCGGCGCGGAGCTTTCCGGAGAGTCGGACTTCTACGAGGATTACCGACGGGAGATGCTGGAGGCCCTGCGCGGGCGGCCGCTCCCCTTCGCCGAAGGCTACCGGACCCTCCTGCGCGCGGGCTCGCGCCGCTTCGATCTCAGACCGGGCGCCGTCTCCTTCGCTCTGTCCGAGGGCGACGCCCGCCCCGGATGCGTGAAGAGGAGCCTTATCGCCTTCGCGGCGGGGGCGGGGGCGCTCCTCGGGGCCGCCTCGTCTTGGCCCGCGCTGGCGGCGCTCGCGCTGCTCCTGGCGCCGGACCTTCCCTCGCGCCGTCGTCTCGCCGGGGGAGCGCTCTGCCTGGCCGCGGGCCTCGCCTTCGCAGCGCTGCGCCCCGTCGCCCCCGACGCCGCGGTTTGGGCCGCGGGCCTGGCGGCCGCGCTCGCCGCCGCGGGCCGGTCCGAGGCCGCCGCCTCGCTCCTCGCGGCCGCGACGCTGCTCCTCGTGGGCTGGTTCCTGGGCGCGCAAGCCGCGCCGTGGCTGCCGGCGGCCTCCCCGGGCGCGGGCCTTCGCGCGGCCGCCGCGGTCGGGACGCTGGGCGCCTGCGCGGCCGCGCTCGCCGGGGTGTTCGCCGCGGCCCGGGCCGAACGCTCGCGCCTTGAGACCGTCTCGCAGTCGCACGCCGCCGAACTCTTCGCCCGCCGCAGGCGCCTGGCCGCCACGGTCATCCTCCTCGCGTGCGGCTACGGACTCTCTCAGAACCTCCCTCGGCAAGGACCATGAACGCCCTTTCCTTCAAACATGTCGGCAAGATGTACCGCCGCTCGCACCTCGGCCGCGTGAGCGAAACCGTCGGCCTTGACGGCCTGGACCTCGATGTCCGGCAGGGAGAGGTTTTCGGCCTGCTCGGGCTCAACGGTTCCGGCAAGACGACCGCCATCAAGCTCCTCATGGGCCTGCACCTGCCCACCAAGGGGGCGGTGTCGGTCCTCGGCCGGTCCGTGCCGGACATCGAGATCCTGGCCCGCATCGGCTACGCTCCCGAGGCGGCCTACCTGAATCGCTCGCTGACGGGCCGCGAGAACCTGAGGCTATTCGCCGCCCTCTCGCGCCTGCCCGCGACCGGGCGAGAGGAACGCGTGACGGACATGCTCAAGGACGTGGGGCTCGCTCACGCCGCGGACAAAAGGCTCTCGGAATACTCGAAGGGCATGCTCCAGCGCGCCAGCCTCGCCCAGGCCCTCATCCACGATCCCGAGTTGATCGTCATGGACGAGCCCGTGACCGGCCTCGACCCCCTCGCCATCAAGGAGGTCCGAGCGCTGATCCTCTGGCTCAAGGGCAAGGGCAAGACCGTGCTCTTCTCCTCGCACGACATCTCCGAAGTCGAGAAGGTCTGCGACCGCATCGGCATCCTCAGCGGCGGGCGCTTGGCCCGCGTCATGGCCCAGGACGAGTGGCGCGGCAAGCCGGACGCGCTGGAAGACGCCTTCGCGGCGTCGGTCAAGCGCACCGACGGCGTGGGCGAGATCCGGCTGGGCTAGGCAGCGACATGGGAACCATCAAGGCCGTCTTCGACTACACCTTGCGCGAGCATCTGCGCCACAAAGTCTGGCTCGGCTGCGCCCTCTTCGGCCTCGTGATGGTCGCAAGCGCCCTGCTGGCCTCGGCCCTGGCCCGCGACGAGCGCGCGCGGGTGATGCTGGACCTGGGCCTGGCCGCCAACGAGGCCATCGCCCTGGTCTCGGTGGTCTTCCTGACCGTGCACCTCATCCTGCAGGAGGTGGAGAGCCGGGCGGTGTTCCTCATCCTCACGCACCCCGTCAAACGCTCGAACTACCTGCTGGGCCGCTTCCTGGGGACGCTGGCCGCCGTCGGGCTCGGGATGGGGGCGATGGGCCTGGCGCACTGGGCGCTCCTGCGCCTGCTCGGCTGGCCCGTCGAGGGCTCCTACCTCCTCGCGTGGTCCTGCTCCTTGGCCAAGATCGCGATCATGGGCGCGCTCTCCCTGTTCCTGTCGCTGGCGCTCACCTCCGAGGCGGCCGCCATGTCCTTCTCGGTCTTCTTCTGGATGCTGGGGCACTTCTCCGCGGAGATGCGCTTCCTCGCGCAGAAGTCCGGCAACGCCCTGTTGGGCGCGGCCATCACGGCCTTCTCCCACGCGGCCCCGGATTTCGCGCACTTCAACTACCGCGACGCTTGGCACGCGGGAGTTCCCGATCCGGGTTGGGCGCTCGCGGCGGCGGTCTACGCCCTGGCCTACTGCGGAGCGTGCCTGGCGCTGGCCGCGCAGGTCTTCGACCAGAAGGAGTTCTGATGCGCCCGCTCGCCGCCGCCGCAGCGTTTGCCGCCGCCGCTCTGGCGTCGGGCGCGGCCATGAGCGCGCGCGCGCGGGAGTTCCCGTCCCTCTCGGAACTTCCCGCCACGCCCTTCACGCTCCAGGACGCGTCGCTGGCCAGCTTCGGACTGCGCGCCGCGGCCGCCGATCTGGCCTGGGTGCAGATGCTCCAGTACGTCGGGGCGAGCCTGCCCGGCCTGCCGGCGGACCGCCCGGGCCGTCCCTACGACCATCTCCTGACCCTGGCCTTGCGCGTGGCGCGCCTGGACCCGTCCTTTCATCGATCCTACCTGTACGCAGCGGGCATCCTGGGCTGGTTTAGAGGCGTGGATCGACCCGAGGAAGCCGTCGCCCTCCTCCAGGAGGGCATCCGCCGCGATCCGGGCGAGCCCTTGTACGCGCTCTACCTCGCCGCCCTTGCGTACAAGCAGAAGGGCGAGACCGACCGGATGATCGCCCTGCTGGAAAGCGCCTTCGAAGACCCTCGCACGCCGAGCCAGATGAAGACCATCCTCGCCAACGCGCGCAAGGCTCGGGGCGAGTACGCTCAGGCCCTCGCGCTGTGGGAGCGCATCCTGGAAACCCCCCGCGACCAGGCCCAGCACGCGCGGGCCCGCCTGCAGATCGCGCAACTCAAGCGCCTGATGCATCCCGCCTCGCCTCTTCCCTCCCCGCCCCGTTAAACGTTATCATCCGGCCATGGCGCGCGTCCTGATCATCGACGACGACTTCGAGATCGTCTCCATCCTCACCGAGATCCTCAAGCACGAGGGGCATGAGACCGATTCCGCCGGCGACCCCGTCGAGGGCATGCAGAAATCGCGCTCGTTCAAGCCCGCCCTCATCATCCTCGACTATCACATGCCCGGCAACACCGGCTCCCATCTTTTCGAATCCCTCCGGCGCAACAACGCCACCAAAGAGACCCCCATCCTGTTCATGAGCGGGGATGCCTCGCCGGAGCTGATCCTCTCCGAGATCTCCGACGACGCCGGCTCGCGCTTCCTGCCCAAGCCGATCCCGCTGGAGGATTTCAGGCGCGCCGTGCGCGAGATGCTCGCCGGCGCGAAGAAGGAGTTATAAGATGGGAAAACTGATCCTCGTCCGGCACGGACAATCGCAATGGAACCTGGAGAACCGCTTCACCGGCTGGGTGGACGTCTCCATCACCGCCCAGGGCGCCGAGGAGGCGCGCCGCGCCGGGCGCGAGCTCAAGGACATCCGGTTCGACCTCGCCTTCACCTCCGATTTAAAGCGCGCCCAGGAGACCTTGGCTATCCTCCTGGCCGAATGCGGCCGAACCGGCATCCCCGTCGCGAAGGACAAGGCCCTCAACGAAAGGCATTACGGCGATCTCCAGGGGCTCGATAAGGCCGAAACGGCGAAAAAATACGGGGATGATCAAGTCCACGTCTGGCGAAGATCTTTCGACGTCAAGCCGCCCAACGGCGAGAGCCTCAAAGACACGGCCGCGCGCACGCTTCCTTACTTCAACGAAAAAATATTGCCCGCCGCGGCCGCCGGCAAGAACGTTCTGGTCTCCGCGCACGGCAACTCGCTGCGCGCCATCATCATGGAACTCGATCATCTGACCCCCGAGCAGATCATGAAGGTCAACATCGACACCTGCCGCCCCCTGTACTACGAGATCGGCGCCGAAGGCGAGGTCCTCAATAAATTTTTTGTATGATGAGGCCCATGAAGCCACCCTATTGCGCCCTCGTCGTCCTCGCCGCGTTCGCCGCCGCCTGCGCCGCCCCCGGCGCCTCCAAGAAGTCCGGCCTGACCAAGGACGATAAGCCCGCCGCGGCCGCCGGCGCGGCGGAAGCCGCCCCGGCCGCGCCCGCGGCCGAGGTGACCGAAGCCTCCCTGCGCACCGGCGGCTTCGACGCGCGCGCGGACCTCAAGGCCGTCCCGTTCGACTACGACAGCGCCAAGCTCTCCGACGAGGCCCTGGCCGCGCTCAAGGCCAACGCCGAAGTCCTCAAGGCCGACGAGGCCGTCGAGGTCCTCGTGGCCGGCCACTGCGACGAGCGCGGCACCGTGGCCTACAACCTGGCCCTGGGCCAGAAGCGGGCCAAGGAGGTCCGCGACTACTACGCCCGGCTGGGCGTGGACGGCCGCCGCGTCGCCACCATCTCCTACGGCAAGGAGCAGCCGGTCTGCTCCGAGAACGCCGAGGCGTGCTGGTCGCGCAACCGCCGCGCCGAGACCCTCTCCCGCGCCAAGAAGTGAGCCGCGTCCTGCCCGCCGTCCTCCTCGGGCTCGGCCTGGCCGGCTGCGTGGCCACCCAGAAGGACGTGCTGGACCTCTCGCAACAATCCGACGACCTCAAGACCCAGGTGTCGGCCCTCAATAAGACGGTGGAGTCCATGCAGGCCAACCAAGCCGACCTCTCGGTCCAGATCAAACAACTGCGCGAAGACCTCGCGGCCTACGGCGAAACCGTCAAAGCCTCGATGGGCGACATGGGCAAGCTCTCCGCCAAGCTCGACGAGTTGGGCTCCCAGCTCGCCGGCAAGGTGACCCAACTCGGCACGACCTTGGCCGCGGCCCAGCGCAAGGGGCTGGAGGAGCAGAAAGCCGCGCTCGACGAGCAGAAGCGCGAGGGCTCCGCCACCGAACTCTTCGTCACCTCCGAGAAGCGCCTCCAGACCAAGGACTACGCCCAGGCCGCGGCGGGCTTCGCGGACTATCTCAAGCGCTTCCCCGGCGGCGAACTCACCGACGCGGCGACCTACGACCTGGGCCTGGCCCATTTCGGCCTCAAGCAGTGGGAGAAGGCCGGACGCCAGTTCGCCGTGGTCCTGGACCAATATCCCAAGAGCGGCCAGACCCCGGGCGCGCGCCTGCACTACGCGCTGTGCCTCGTCGGCATGAAAAAGAGCCTCGACGAGGCCCGCGCCTATCTCGAGTCCATCGCGACCGACTTCCCGAAGAGCCCCGAGGCCCGGGACGCGAAGGCCGCGCTCAAGAACCTCGCCGCCAAGCCCGCCAAGAGATGACGTCCGCCCTCTTCGCGGCGCTCCTGGCCCTTCCGGCCGCGGCCCAGACCGAGGTCCGTCTCGCCGTCGGCGGCGCCGCCGCCGAGGCCGCCCCCGTCCTCATCCTGCCCGCCTTCGAGGCCGCCGACGCGCGCAAGGGCGAGGACGCCCTGCTGGCCCGCCGTCTGCGCGAGGCCGTGCGCTCCGACCTGATGCTCTCCCGCCGCTTCACGGTCAAAGACGAGGCGCCCGCCGCGGGCGGGACCTGGCGCCTCAACGCCGCGGCGGGGCGCTCCGGCGACAAGATCTCCGCGCAGGTCAAACTCTCCAACGCCGCGGGCGCGGAGGCCGTCTTCGAGCGCTTCTACCGCCAGGAAGCCGCATGGCTGAGGGCCCTGGCGCACCGCATCTCCGACGACGTGGTCAAGGCCGCCACCGGCCGCGAAGGCATCGCGCGCACGCGCCTCGCCTTCGTCAACAACCAGACCGGCCGCAAGGAGGTCTATCTGATGGACTACGACGGCGAGAACGTCAAGCGCCTCACCGACGACCGCTCCATCGACCTCCTGCCCCGCCTCTCCATGGACGGCCGCCGCCTGGCCTATACCAGCTACAAAGACGGAAACCCCGACTTGTTCCTGCTCGATCTGGAGACCGGCCGGGCCTCGATGCTCTCCAACGAGCAGGGGCTCAACATCGCCGGCGGGTTTTCCCCCGACGGCGCCAATCTCCTCCTGACCCTCTCGCGCGGCAAGAGCCCGAACCTCTACCTCAAGGACCTCGCCACCGGCAAGCTCGAGCGCCTGACCTCCCACTTCGGCGCGGACAGCACCCCGACCTTCTCGCCCGACGCCCGCCAGGCCGCCTTCGTGTCCGACCGCTCGGGCAACCCCCAGATCTACGTCCTGGACCTGGCGACCAAGCAGACGCGGCGCCTCTCCAACCTCAACTGGTGCGACGCGCCCGCGTGGTCGCCGACCGGGGAGTGGATCGCCTTCTCGGGCCGCGCCCACCACAAAGACAAGATGGACATCTTCCTGGTGGACGTGACCGGCTCGCAGATCCGCCAGCTCACCCGCGGCGAGGGCTCCAACGAGGACCCGGCCTGGTCGCCCGACGGCCGGCTCCTCGCCTTCTCCTCGACGCGGGAAGGCCGCTCGCAGATCTTCATGATGGACGCCGACGGCGGCGCCCCGCGCAAAGCCGCCGAGGTCCCCGGGGCCAGTTCCACGCCCCACTGGGCTGGCGTGCGGCCATAAATATGAAAAAACAATGGTTCTTCGCCTTTTTCGTGGCCTCGGGTTTTTGCGGCCTGGTTTACGAAATCGTCTGGCTCCGCTTGGTCATGGCGTCTTTCGGAGTCAACACCCAGATGATCTCGCTTTTTCTCTCGATGTTCATGGCGGGGCTGGGTCTGGGCAGCTGGGCGGCAGGACGGCTGCTCGCGCTGAACAAAAATATTTCCGGCCGGGACTGCTTGAAGCTCTATGCGGGAGCGGAGGGATTCATCGCGTTGGGAGGACTCGGCGTCCCGCCTCTTTTGGCATGGGGACATGCCTTGCTCAGTTCGCCGAACCCGGTTTGGATTTGGGACAGCGCCTGGTATTACGCCGCCTCGGGTCTTTGCGTCGCGGTCGCCGTCGTTCCGTGGTGCGTCGCAATGGGAGCCACGATTCCTCTCGCCATGGCGTCTATCCGGAAACTCATCCCAAGCGAATCGGAGCATTCCTTCAGCTACCTGTATGTCGCCAACGTCCTCGGCGCCGCCGCAGGCGCCATGCTCTCGGCTTTCGTCCTGATTGAGATTTTCGGGTTCACAAAAACCGCCCGCTTGACCGCCGTCCTCAACCTCGCGATCGCCGTCGCGGCTTCGCTCCTTGCTTATCGATCTCCGGAATCCACCGCGGCGGAACGATCCGGGACCGAGCGTCAAAATCTCGAAAGAGCGTCCGGCGGAGAATCATCCCAAACGGCCCGCCATTTCCTCCTGACGGCGCTTTTTATCACCGGCTGTCTGAGCATGGCCCTGGAAGTCGTTTGGACGAGACAGTTGATGCCGTATATCGGATTGCATGTTTACTCCTTCGCCGGCCTGCTGTTTTTTTACCTGGTATCCACGACGCTCGGCTCGTCGATTTATCGTGAATATTATCAGGGAAGCCGGATCGATATGGGCTATCTGTGGGCGGTCGTGGGCTTGCTCGGAGCATGGCCGCTGATCGTCATCGACCCGCGCATTCTCCGCCTTGACGTTCCCGGCGCGGGGGCGATGCGCCTGTTCCTGAGCGTCGTTCCCTATTGCTGCGCCACGGGCTTGTTGACGCCGATGCTCGTGGATGGTTTCGCCGGGGGAGACCCGCGTCGCGCCGGAACCGCCTACGCCGTCAACATTCTCGGCAGCATCGCCGGTCCCTTAATCGCGGGCTTCCTTCTGCTGCCGCATCTGAGCGAATCCTCGGCCACCGGCGTTTTGCTGGCCGGATTCTATCTTGCCGGTCTGCCGTTGATCTTCAAAAGCAACCGATCCGGATGGAAATTGCGGCTCGCGGCTGGCGTGGGCCGGCTCTATCTCGGCGCCGGCGCTCTGGCATGCTTGTTGGCTCTAGGAACAAAGGACCGCGTCAGCGCGCTCAAACCGAACAGGCTGTTGCGCGACAGCACCGCCTCCGTGGCGGCTTTGGGGACCGGCCCGGACAGGCTGCTGCTGGTCAATGGAGTGGGCATAACCACGCTCACCCCCATCACTAAATGGATGGCCCATCTTCCGCTCGCCTTCCTGCCCCGACATCCGACGAATGCCCTGGTGATCTGCTTCGGCATGGGAACCACCTTTCGTTCGTTGTTGTCGTGGAGGATTCCAACCACGGCCGTCGAGTTGGTTCCCAGCGTCCCCCGGGTCTTCGATTTTTTTCATTCGGACGCTCCCGCGGTTTTAAGCTCTCCACTCGCTCGTGTCGTCGTCGATGACGGCCGGCGCTTCTTGGAAAGGACCCGCGATCAATACGACGTGATCACGATCGACCCCGCTCCGCCCGTGGAAGCGGCCGGAGCCAGCTTGCTTTACACCCGCCAATTCTATGATCTCATCAAAAAGCGGCTGCGCGCGGATGGGATTTTACAGGCATGGTATTGGAGAGACGGTCCGAGCCCGGCCACTCTGTCTGCAATCGCGGCCGCGCTGAAAAACGCCTTCCCCTATGTCCGGGTGTTTCATATCCCTCCCGACGGATTCCACTTTCTCGCCAGCCGGAATCCCATTCCGAATTCGACGCCTCGACAATTGGCGCGACGCCTGCCGTCCACGGCTCGACAGGACTTGCTGGAATGGGATCTCATTTCCGTGGACGCCGAAAAGCGATTCTCGTGGCTGCTTGGGCGCGAAATCGGCATTGAACGGCTTCTCGCCCCGCTTCCGCCGATGCCGCCGTTGGACGACGATCGCCCCGTCAACGAGTATTATTTCCTGAGGACTTTGTTCGCGTCTCGAGCCAATCCCTAAAACGGGCCGGTCAGGCCGCGGGAATCAGGAGGACGAAGCGCGAGCCGCGCCCGGGGCCCTCGCTCTCGGCCTCCACCGTGCCGCCGTGCTTGGCGGCGATGCGCAGGGCGGACGACAACCCCAGGCCCGAACCGGAGCCCCTCTTGGTGGTGAAGAACGGCTCGAAGATCCGCTCCAGGTCCGCGGAAGAGATGCCCGCCCCGTCGTCGCGGACCTCCACGCGGTGAAATCCCTCCGCCGAGGAGGCGGCAACCCTCACCGCGCCCCCGTCGCCGACGGCCTCAAGCGCGTTCTGGAGCAGGGCCGCGAGCGCCTCGCGCAGGAGCGCGGCGTCGCCGCGCACGCGCATGCCCTCGCCCAGTCCCGACGCCGACACCCGCACGCGGCGCCGGCGCGCCTGCGTCTGGGCGGCCTTCAGCGCGGCCCGCAGCGGCTCGTGAAGGTCGAGAAGCGCCTCGTCCATCTCCTCGATGCGGCCCAGGTCGAGCAGGTCCTTGAGGATGCTCTTGCAGCGCTCGACCTCATCGAGGATCTCCCCCAGCTCCTTGAGCGCCTCCTTGTCCGCGGGGCGCTTGTGGGCGAGCACCTCGGCGTTGACCGAGATCGTCGTCAGCGGCCCCTTGATGCGGTGGGCCACCTCGCCGGCGACGCGCCCCAGGGTGGCCAGCCGGCCGACCGAGACGAGGCGCTCCTCGTAGCGGCGGCGCTGGTCGTCCTGGGCCCGGCGAAAATCGCGGCCCAGGATGGTCATGAGCGCGGAGGACGCGGCCAGGAAGACCGCGCGCAGCCAGAATTCCGGCGAGTGCGGCCAGCCCGTCACGGGGCGCCAGCCCGAGACCAGATAGAGCGCGAGCGTGATCCCGGCCGCGGCCAGATGCTGGCGCGGACTGCGCGTCAGCGCCGAGCCGAAGACGATGAGCAGATAGATGAGGAAAAGGTCGGCGCTCGAGCCCGTCCAGCCCAGGACCAAAGTCGCGGCCGCCGCGTCGCCCAGGAAGAGCCCCGCCTGGAACCACCAGCGCCCCAGCGTCCTTTCCGGCAGAAGGCGCACGAGGGCCAGGCTGCCGCACAGGAGGGCCGCGACCGCGGCGAGATGGGCCGGCTGCGTCGCGGTCCGGGTCTGGTAGACGAAGAGCAGGAGCAGCGACGCCATGAACAGGCCTTGGAAGGCGAAATAGACGGGGCGCTTGCCGGGCTCAGGGATCAAGGCGGTAGCCGAGCTTGGGCGCGGTGGCGATCACGGCGCCCTTGGCTCCCAGCTTCTTGCGCAGGTTCTTGATATGCGTGTCGAGGCTGCGCGTGGGGACCCGGCGGCCGTAGGCCGAGGTGTTCTCGATGAGGAAATCCCGGGAAAGCGTCTTGCCCGCGTGGGCGGCGAGAAGGAGGAGAACCTCGAACTCGCGGGGCTGGAGGCGCAGCCGCCGGCCGGCGATGACCGCCGTCCGGCTCTCGGCGTCCAGGACCAGGCCGCCGACGCGGATGATCCTCCGTCTCTCCTTGGCGACGCCGGTCCGGCGCAGGACGGCCTGTATGCGGGCCATGAGCTCCATCGCCCCGAAAGGCTTGACGACATAGTCGTCGGCCCCCAGGTTGAGGCCCAGGACCTTGTCGCCCTCTCCGGCCGCGCCGGTGAGCATGATGACCGGGATGTCGCGCGTGGCGGCGTTCTCCTTGAATCTCCGCAGAAGGACGCGGCCGTCGCCGCCGGGGATTCTCACGTCGAGCAAGACGAGGTCGGGCTTCTTGGCGATGACCTCGGCCACGGCCCGGTCGCAGTCGGCGACCCAGTCCACCGAGAAGCCGGGGGCCATAGTCAGGGTCTTCTCGACCGCCTGCACGATCTTGGGGTCGTCTTCCACGATGACGATGCGGGGCACCCCGGTAGTATATAGGAATTCACATTTCGCCCACAATCCCAGATTGCGGGCGACCGGCCTATCTGCTATGCTCAGAGGGTCGTCCAAACATCGTTGGAGGAAAGATGAACAAGAGATTTCTGCAGGCGGCCAAGCGCCCCGCGTCAGGCTTCACGCTCATCGAGCTGCTGGTCGTCGTCCTCATCATCGGCATTTTGGCCGCGATCGCGGTGCCCCAATACTTCAAGATCGTCGAGAAGGGCAAGGCGGCGGAAGCAAGCAACTATATCGCGGCCGTGGCAGGCGCACAGGAAAGCTATCTGGCAAGATATGGCTCCTACTGCACAACGCTGACCAGCTGCCTTGGCACCTCCACCGCCTTCGATATCGGCCTACCGCTCGCATCGGCGCTCAAATACTTTTCTGTAACGCAAGGGGCCGGTAGCAGTACGCCTGGTTGGTCAGCCTCCCTCCAACGCCGCACTCCATATCCGGCCATATACTCCAACTACACCATGACCTACGACAGGAACGCCAATCCCCCACTGACTTGCAGCGGCACCAACTGCTCGGATATGTTGCCTTAACGCGTCCCTCGTTGCATTCAGCGACGCGGTCCCGCCTCAAAGAAGCGGCTCTGCCGCTGTTCGCCGCGCTTGCGACCGCCGTCGTTTTTTGGACTTGCCTGCGCTGCGGCTTCATCACCTTCGACGACCCTTTTTTCCTCGAGCGGGCGACCCGCGGACTCGGCGCGTCGGCCTGGCGAGAACTGCTGACGCGGCAATGCCTCGGCAAGTACGCGCCGCTCTCCTCCCTGACCCTGGCCGCCGACTTCGCGCTCTGGGGCGTGAACCCCTTCGGCTATCACCTGACCAATCTCATCCTCCATGCCGCCAACGCGGCCCTGTTCTACGCGCTGGCCCTGGAGCTCTTCGCCGCGGGCGCCGCGAACGAACGCGACCGGGCCTCCGCGGTCGTCGCGGCCCTGGCGTTTTCACTGCATCCGCTGCGCGTCCAATCGGTGGCGTGGACCTCCGAGCGTCACGGCGTGACGTGCGGCTTTTTCTTCCTGCTGACGCTGCTGCTCTGGTTGAGGTCGTTTCGTCCCGGTGAGACGCGCGCGGCGCGCTGGAGGACCGCATCCCTGGGCGCCTTCTTCCTGGCGCTCCTCTCGAAACCGGCGGCCATCCCCCTTCCGGCCGTCCTCTTCCTGCTCGACGTCTGGCCCCTGCGCCGCTGGACCGCCGAGCCGCGGCGGCGGTCCCGGGAGCGTCTGCTCGCCCTCGCCTTAGAAAAAGCTCCTTTCCTCGCCCTTTCCGCCGTTTTCTCGGTCGTCGCGGTCTACGCGCAGGCGCGGGCGGAAGCGATCGTCTCCATGGCGGCCGCACCCCTCGCGCAGAGGGCCCCTGTGGTTCTCATCGGACTCGTGTTTTACCTCGGCAAGACGCTGTGGCCGGCGGCGCTGGGCATCTACGAGTTGAACTGGCATGTCTTGCGCGAAGCGACGCTCGTCGGAGCCGCGGCTACGGCCGCGCTTCTTGCCGCCGCGGCCGCCCGGCGCCGGCTGCGCGCGCCCCTCCTGTGCGCCCTCGCCTACCAGACCATCATGCTCGCGCCGGTCCTGGGCTTCATCACCCTCGGCCACGAGACCGGCGCCGACCGCTACTCCTACCTGTCCGGCCTCGCCTGGGCCGCGCTCGCGGGGGCCGGTTTCCGCGCGCTCGCGCGCGCGCGCCCGGTCCCGGCCGTGGCGCTGGCCGCGGTCGCGCTGATGGCGCTCTCGATCCGGTCCCGCGCCCAGATCGAGATATGGAAAGACTCCCGGACGTTCTGGCGGCATGATCTGAGGGTGAATCCCTTCTCGGTGGGCGCGCGCATCGGCCTGGCGGATTATTACGCGCGCGATGGCGCGAGCTACGGCAGGGCGATCCTCTACTTGGAAGAACAAACGCTCCTTTTCCCCGAGGACGCGAAATCCCGCAAGGTGCTGGACGAGCTGACGAAACAGCATCACGTCACCAAACGAGATCACGCGCGCTTCCACGAGCAGTTCGGACGGGAGTTCGCCGCGCGCGCCGAGTTCGCCGAGGCGGCCTGGCATTTCGAGCGGGCGCTCCGCTACGATCCGGCCTCCCGTAAACTGCGCGGGGAGCTCGCGGACGCCCGGCGCAACGCGCGGAGGGCCCCGGCTCCTCAGTAAACGGCGCCGCGCGCTTGCGCGAGATGGCCGCGGTAGAGCGGGTTGGCGGGCTCCAGGCGCACCGCTTCGGCGAATTCGGCCGCCGCGCCTTCGGCGTCGCCGGCAACCGCGAGCGCCGCGCCCAGGTGGTCGCGCCGCTGGGCGGAGCGCGGCTCGCGCCCGACGGCGGCGCGGAAATGGGGCAGGGCCAGGTCGACGCGTCCACGAGAGAACAGGAGCCCGCCCAGCGCGTCGTGGGCCTCGGCGAGGCCGGGACTGAGGGCGAGAGCCCGCCTGATGTTCTCTTCCGCCTCGGCGGAGCGGCCGGCGGCGGCGGCGAGCGCGCCGAGTTGCAGGAAGATCGGCGCCCGATCCGGGCAGTTCTTCAAGGCCGCGCGCGCGAGCGTCCCGGCCTCGGAAATACGGCCGACGCCGGCCAGCGCCGCGCCGAGGCCTCTTTGCGCGTCGCAGGATTGCGGGAATTGACGATAGACGTCGCTCCAGAGCGCCACGTCGTCGCGCCATAACGCCGTCTGCGACCAGGTCAAGGCGGCGAGCGCGGGAATCGCGGCCGCGGCGAGCGCCGCGGGGGCGGCGGCTCCCGGGCCGCGGCGCAGGCGCGCGGCGGAAAGAGCGACGGCGGTTCCGGCGAGAACCGCCCAGCCCAGGCAGGACAGGTACGAGTAGCGCAGAGCCGCGCTCTGCCCGCCGTTTTGCAGAAGACCCAGCACGGGGAAAATCATCGCCGAGTAGTAGATCCATAACGCCGCGCGAGCTTCGGGGCGAACGCCGGCCTTGCGCAGCCCCAGGGCCGCGGCCGCGGCGGCCAGAATGCCGGCGATGACGCGCGGTTCGACGAGCGACATGCCGAGGGGACGCGGATAGAGCGCGCAAAGCCCCGCGGGGATGAGCGTTTTGACGATATAGAAGCCGAAGCCGAACGCCGTTTGCGCAAGCCGCGACGTCATGCCGTAATCCGACAGGCGGGCGAAATTGCCCGAACGCATCTGAGCGCCTACGGCGAGCGCGGCGCCGGCCGCCGAGAGCAGCAGGTAAGGAAGTTTCTCCCGCAGGCAGGCGCGCCAAGCGCCGGACGAGGGCCTCGGCGCAAGACGCCGCAGCGGGAAGATATCCAGCGCGACGAGCGCGGCCGGAAGCGGGATGACCGTCGCCTTGGACAAAACGGCGGCCGCATAGGCCAAGAGCGCGATAGCCCTCCGCCGAGGGGACGCGCCGCCGGGTCCGGAATGATCCCGTACGTAGAACAGGAGAGTCGATAGAAAAAAGAAGCCGGCGAGCACGTCCCGCCTCTCGCTGGCCCAAGCGACCGACTCCACGCGCATGGGATGGACGGAGAACAGCAGCGCCGCGGCGACGGCGCCGGCGTCGACGGCGCCGGCGTCGATCCCGGCGCCGACGCCCAGCAGGATCAACTCGCGCGCGAGAATGAAGAACAGCGCCGCGTTCGCGGCGTGGAAGATCACGTTCGTGAGATGGAAGCCGACTGGATCGAGGCCCCACACGGCGTAGTCGACCCCCATGGAAATCCAGGCCAGCGGGGCGTAGTTGGCCATGTGAAACGTCGTGAACATCCAGCGCAGGCGCCGCGCGTCGAAGCCGCGGTAACCGATGTTGTCGACGATGAGCGCCGCGTCATCCCAAACGAAGCCGTTGGCCAACGCCCGCGCGAACACCGCCGCGGTGACGACCGCGACGACGGCGGACAGGATGAAAAGCCGACGCGTCCTCTCTGGGTTCTCGATGCCCCTTCATGGTATCTAAATGCGGGGTGGATTATCCCGCGTGCGCTTTCGTAAGATCGTTCCATCATATCTTCGGAGGCACGATGACCAAGAAACTCATGAGAACGGCCAAGCACCCCGCATCCGGCTTCAAGCTCATCGAACTGATGGTCGCCGCCCTCGTCCTCGGCATTTTGGCCGCGATCGCGGTCCCTCAATACTACAAGATCGTCGAAAAAGGAAAGTTCGCCGAGAGCATGGAGTGGCTCAGCGGCCTCAACGGCGCGCAGGATCGCTACCTGGCCAGGAACAGCGTCTACTTCGGCGGGACCATCACCCCGACTTCCTTTGATGCGAACCTGGGCAACATGGCCAATTTCACGGCGGGCGCCGTGACCGCCGCCACGAACATATCCTGGACGATCACCCTGACCCGCAAGGCCCCGTGCCCGGCCGCCTACGGTTGCTACACCCTGACCTATACCTCGCCGCCCAGCACCCTCATCTGCAGCCAATCGGACTGCACCGACGACCTCCTCTGAGCGCCGGCAGAATGGGATCATGATGAGATACCTCATTCTCGGCGCCGGCTTCCAGGGCCGCGCCTGCGCCTACGACATGCTGCGCAACCCCGCGGTCGCAACGGTGACGCTCGCCGACGCCTCGGCCGAGAACCTGGCCTCGGCCAAGGCCTTCCTCGCCAAGGTCTCCCGGGGACGCGCGAAGTTCAAGCGCCTCGACGCCGGCGACCCCGCCGCGGTCAAGCGCGCGGCCGCGGGCTGCGGCGCGCTGGTCTCCTGCGTCCCCTATTTCCTGAACCTGCCCCTGGCCAAGGCCGCCGTCGCCGCGCGCGTGAACTTCGTCGACCTCGGCGGCGACACCGGCATCGTCAAGAGGGAGATCGCCCTGCACGCCTCGGCCGAGAAGGCCGGCGTCTGCGTCCTGCCCGACAACGGCCTGGGGCCGGGCATGATCTCGACTCTGGCCGTGCACGCCATGTCCATGCTCGACCGGACCGACGAGGTCATGATCTACGACGGCGGCCTGCCCCAAAAGCCCGTCCCTCCGCTCGACTACATGCTAACCTTCTCCGAGCACGGCCTCATCAACGAATATGCCGGCGCCGCGGTGGCCCTGCGCGAGGGCAAGCTCGTGAGCGTGCCGGCTCTCTCGGAGCTGGACGTCCTGGACCTGCCGCCCCTGGGCCTAGTCGAGGCGGGGCACGCCGCGGGCGGCCTCTCCACTTTGGCCGAGACCTGCGCGGGCAAGGTCAAGACCATGTTCAACAAGTTCCTCCGCTACCCCGGGCACATCCCCGCCATGGCGGCGATGCGCGCGCTCGGCTTCTTCGACCTGGCGCCGGTCGAGATCCGCAAGGGCGTCAAGATCGCCCCGCGCGAACTCGCCGCGAAGCTCTTCCGCCGCCACTTCCACCGCCCCGGCGACGAGGATCTCGTCGTCATCCACAGCATCGTGCGCGGCGTCAAGGACGGCCGAGCGGCCGAGGTCGTCCACGACCTGCTCGACCGCTACGACCGCGAGAGCGCCATGACCGCCATGATGCGCGCCACGGCCTTCCCCGCTTCCATCGTCGCCCAGATGGCCGCCGAGGGCCGCATCAAGCCCGGGGCCTATGCCGTCGAGCGCGGCGTGCCCCCCGTGCCCTTCATCGAGGAAGCGCGCAAGCGCGGCTTCGACCTGCGCTGGAAGTTCCGCTGGCTTGACCGACGGCCTCAGTAGAGGGTGACCCCCGTCTTGGCCTTCGCCGGGGCGGGCACGGTCATCACCGGGACCGCGCAGAAGCGCAGGACCCGCTCGGCCGTCGTGCCCAGGATGAGGTCCCCCAAGAAGGACTTGCGGTGGGCGGAGAGAACCACCAGGTCGTAGGAGGCGGATTGCGCCAGGATCTCGCGGCGCGCCTCGCCCACGCGCACCGACGCCCTCACCCGCAAGGCCGCGGGGCGTCCCAGCACCGCGTCAAGCCGCGCGCGCAGGCGAGCGAGCGCCAGCCCCTCGTCATCGGCCGCGGAACGCACGAGGAGCGCGCTCAGGCGCGCCCGGCAGGAGCGCGCGACGAGCTGGGCGGCCCGCAGGGCCTCGTCGGAATACCGGGTCAGGTTCACCGGACAGAGCACCCGGCGCACCCGGAAGGGGCCTCGGAAGGGGCGAACGATGAGGACCGGGACCCGGGCGCGGGAAACGACCTCCTCGGCCACGGAACCGGCCGCGAAGCGCGACAGGCCCCTGCGGCCGTGCGTCCCCATCACGATCAAGTCCGCCGCGCGGCCGCGGGCCAGGGCGGCCGCCATCCGCTCCGGACGCCCGCGCGCCGTGCGCACGCGGAAGCGCCCCGCCGGCAGGCCGGCGGCCTCGCGGCGCAGGCGCGCCTCGCGCCACGCGCGGAACTCGCGAAACTGGCGCGCGATCTCCCCGGCGGCGTCGGCGCCCTCCTCGACGGAAAAACCGAGGAGGCTGGGCGGCAAGCTCTCGACGTACACGGCGCTCAGAGAGGAGCGGAAGCGCCGGGCCAGGTCTCGGCCGGCGCGCAAGGCGGCCAGGGATGGCTCGGTCGTGTCGGCGGGCACGAGGATGCGGCGCGGCGGGAAGCGTATCATGACGGTCCTCCGGTCCGGCTGCAAGGTGATGTTGCAACGCTTGAGCCGGGCCTCTTCCCCCGTCCGCGCCCAATCTGTTATATTGCCGCCATGAGAAACCGCCTTTTCGCCGCCTTCTCCGTCCTCGCATTCTTGAGCGCAGCCGCGTGCGACAAGAAGTCCGCGCCGGCCGCGTCCAGCACCGCCGCCGCCCCGTCCGCCGCCCCCGTCCCCGCCGCCAATCCGGCCCCGCCGGCGGCCGAGAAGTCCCCCTCGGTCTTCAAGGCCAAATTCGCCACGACCCAGGGCGATTTCGTCCTCGAGGTCCACCGCGACTGGGCCCCCAACGGCGCCGACCGCTTCTATAACCTCGTTAAGACCGGTTTCTTCGACGACGTGTCCTTCTTCCGCGTCATCGACGGCTTCATGGCCCAGACCGGCATCCACGGCGACCCGGCCGTCTCGGCCAAGTGGCGCGAGGCCAATATCCCCGACGACCCGTCCGCGGGCCAGTCCAATCTGCGCGGCATGGCGACCTTCGCCACCGCCGGCCCCGGCACCCGCACCACGCAGTTCTTCCTGAACTTCAAGGACAACTCCTTCCTCGACAACCAGGGCTTCCCGCCCTTCGGCAAGGTCGTGGAGGGCCTTGAGGTCCTCGACAAGCTCTACCGGGGCTACGGCGAAGGCGCGCCCATGGGCGGCGGCCCGGACCAGGGTCGTCTCCAGGCCCAGGGCAACGCCTACCTGAAGGCGGACTTCCCGAAATTAGACGCCATCAAGACCGCGAGCCTCGTCCCCTGATCCTGAAAACCTCGGTGCGCAAGACGTCGGCCTCGTCGATCCGCGCGGCGGCGGAGCTCCTGCGGGCCGGCGGCCTGGTCGTCTTCCCCACCGAGACCGTCTACGGCCTGGGGGCGCGAGCCTTCGATCCCGCCGCCGTGCGCCGCATCTTCCGGGTCAAGGAACGCCCCGCGGACAACCCTCTCATCGTCCACGTAGCGGACGAAAAACAGCTGGCGCGAGTCGTGCGCCGAGTCCCGCCCCTGGCCCGCCGGCTCATGAACGCCTTCTGGCCAGGACCCTTGACTTTGATCCTGGAAAAAGCCCCGGACGTCCCCCCCGCGGTGACGGCCGGGCAACGCACCGTCGCCGTGCGCATGCCCGACCATCCCGCGGCCCTCTCTCTCCTGAGAACCCTCGGCGAGCCCATCGCCGCCCCCTCGGCCAACCGTTCCGGGCGCCCCAGCCCGACGACGGCCGCGCACGCCCTCAAAGATCTGCGCGGACGCGTGGCCGTGATCCTGGATGGAGGGCCCTGCCGGAATGGCCTGGAGTCCGCCATCGTAGACGCCCGCGGCCGCAGACCGGTCCTGCTGAGGCCCGGCGCCATCACCGCCGCGGCCATCACGAATCGCGCCGGCATCCCCGTAGCCGCTCCGGGCCGAGACTCTCCCGCCGCCCCCGGCGCCCGGCGCCGCCACTACGCTCCCTCCTGCCGCGTCATCCTGGTCGCGCCCGCCCTGCTGCGAAGAGGCCGCGTGACGGGACTCGGACTGCCCGGCTCGGGCCTGGTCCATCGCTCGCCCTGGAAGGGGCGCCGGCCCGCCTTCGCGCGGCGCTTGCGCGGCGCCGTGGCGGCCTACGCCCGCGGGCTCTTCTCGGCCCTGCGCGACGCGGAGTCGGCGGGCGCGAGCACGCTCTTCGTGGAGACGGTCCCCGACCGCGGGGTGGGGCGAGCCGTCATGGACCGCCTGCGGCGCGCGGCACTTCTGCTAGAATCGCCGGATGGTCGGACTCGAGGACTGGGGCTGGGATGAACGCTGGGCCGCGCAGTTCGCCGCGGGTCCGGGATGCGGCCTGTTGCCCGCGCGCGTCATCGAGGAACAACGCGGACTCTATCAGGTCGTGACCGCGGCCGGCGAGCGCTCCGCGCGCATCCCCGGGAAAGTCCGCCGCGGGGCCGGCGGTCCCGCGGGGCTGCCCGCCGTCGGAGACTGGCTGGCGGCCCAAACCGTCGACGGGGAGAGCGTCCTGACGGTCCGCCGCGTCCTGCCCCGACGCAGCACGCTCTCGCGCAAAGCCTCGGGAGAGGGTCTTTGGGAACAGGTCATCGCCTCCAACCTCGACGCGGTCTTCGTGATGACCGCGCTCAACGCGGACTTCAACGCGCGGCGTCTGGAGCGGTTCCTCACGGTCTCGCGCGAGAGCGGCGCCCAGACCGTCATCCTCCTCAACAAGCTTGACGCCTGTCCTGAGCCGGAACCATTTCTCGTGGAGGCCCGCGCCATCGCGGCCGGGACCCCGATCATCACCCTGAGCGCCAAGACGGGCCGGGGCCTGGAGGCTCTCGCCGAATGGCTCCAGCCCGGCCGCACCGTGGGCTGCATCGGCGCCTCGGGCGTGGGCAAGTCCACTCTGGTCAATCGTCTCCTCGGCTCGCAACTCCTGCGCACGGCCGAGACCCGCGCCAAAGACGAGCGCGGCCGTCACACCACCACGCACCGCCAACTCTTCCTCCTGCCTGGAGGAGGCATGCTCCTCGACACGCCCGGCATGCGCGAGATGCGGTTCTGGGACGTGGAGCAAGGCCTCAAGCAGACCTTCGAGGAGATCGATGCCCTGGCGCCCTTCTGCCGCTTCAAGGACTGCCGCCACGACGCCGAGCCCGGCTGCGCGGTGAAGGCGGCGGTCAAAGAGGGACGCTTGGCCCGCGCGCGGCTGGAGTCTTGGCTCAAGCTTAAGGGGGAATCGCAAAAAAGGAGAAAGGCGCTGGAAAAAGCGCGCTACCGGCGGAGGGGCGCGAAACGATGAGGGGCTGTTGGGCGATGCGTGAGCGCTAAGTCGCACGACGCATGCGGATCGTGGAGCGAAGCGACGTCTTCTCTTTCTTGGCCAAGACCGCCAGAAGCGCGCGCAGGTCTTTGCCGATATAGGTGTGGAATTCGACGCCGTAGCGGGTTTGTCCGCCGTCTTTCGCGCGGCGGACGACGTACCCGTCGAGAACGTAGCGCTTGCCTCCCATCGTGAACTTGACCCGGACCTCGACTTTAAGGCGGGCCGTGGTTCTGAGCTGGGCTCCCCCAAAGCCGATGTCGCTCAACTGCCCCTTCGACTCGGTCAATGAAGGCACGGCGATGATGCTCACCGGAATGCGACACTGGTACCTCTTCGTCAGCCGCTTTAAAATCATATGAGCGAAGTTTAGATCGTTTTCACGCCCGGCGCAAGGCCGGTTTTGAAATTTAACATCCCGGTCTTGCTAATTTCCGGAAGGCAGTCTACACTAAGAAGATGGCGCAAGAAGAGCCCAAAGCATCGGTTGAGATCGACAAACTGCTCGCTTCCTTAGATGAGTCCCGCCGCGGGCTCGAGGAAGTTTGGAGGGATCTCGAGCAGCCCCTCCCGCCGGGCGCACCCATCGAGACGACCATCGCGCCCGCGCGGGCCGCGCAAAAAGACGTCCTGCGCTCCCAGGCCCAGGGCGAAGGCCTGGACGCGCGGCGCGACCTCCTGCGCAAGCTTTTCCTTCGGCTGCGCGACGAGCGGCGCCGTCTGGAGGAGACGCGCCGCAACCTGCGCGCCTGGACCGAGGATCTCCGCGCGCGCTACGCCATGCTGGCCCAGGCCGAGGCGCAGCTCATGGAGCAGCGCCTGCGCCATCAAGGAGAGACCCTGCGCGAAGATCGCCGCCGTATCGATGAAGAGAAGCTTCGTCTCGAGCGCGAGAGGCTCGCGGAGCAGCAGCGCCGGCTCGACGACGACCGCCGCCGGGACGCCGCGCCCTCGACGCCCGATCTGCCCGCTCCGGCCGAGGAGCCTGCGAAGAATGCCTCCCCCCTGCGCCCGAGCGCGTCAACTCCGGCCGAGGCTCCCCCTAAATGGGGAAGCGCCGCGGAAACATAACGGAGAGGGGCTTGACGGGGAGCAATTATTCAGCTAATTCATAGGTGACGCCGTCGGGCAACTGAACGGAGAGATGACTTTATGGGTCCCGATTCCAAGCAAATACTCGTCATCGACGACTCCGCACTGAACCGCAAGTACCTCGAAATACTCTTGACCAACAGCGGTTTCAGGGTTCACTTGGCCGCGAACGGAGAGGAAGGCCTCAGGAAAATCGAGACTCTCCATCCCGACCTCGTCATCATGGACGTCGTCATGCCTAATATCAACGGCTGGGAAGCCTGCCGGCGCATACGCGCGGCGATCGTGAACGATTCGATCCCGATCGTCGTCATCACGTCAAAGAACACCCCCCAGGACATGCTGCAGGCGTTCGAAGTGGGCGCCAACGAATTCATCAGCAAGCCGATCGACGAGTCGGAAATGCTCGCCGCCGTCGACCGCCTCCTCCAGCGCGGCGAGGGCAGTTCCGTGGCGCAAAAGGCTTGAGCATGGTCGAATCAGCAAAGCCTCTCATTCTCATCGTCGACGACAGGCTCGAGGGGATACTCATCCTGAAGTCTTGGCTCCTGGAGGCGGGCTATGAGGTCCAGGGCGCCGGGGACGGGCTTGAGGCCTTGGGCAAGGCCGCAATGCGCATGCCGGACCTCGTCATCTGCGATGTCATCCTGCCGTCGATGCTGGGCTGGGAACTTTGCCAGCGCCTCAAGGAAATGGCCTCCCCCCAGCACCTCCCCGTGATCATGCTGACGGGGAGGTCCACCGCATCCGATGAAATGCGTTCCTATGAGTCGTTGGCGGACGACCACTTCACGAAGCCGGCGGACCGCCACAAGCTCCTCGCCGCGGTCGCGCGGCACCTCCCCGCCCGGAGTTCTCCGTGACGGCCGGGCCGGCGCAGGACATCGAGGCCGCCCTTCGAGCGCAGAAGTTCTCCGAAGTGAGCCTGCTCAAGGCGCGGCAGGCCAGCCAGGAAAACGGCCACTCGCTCTCCCAGAATCTCATCGCACTCAATCTCCTCACGCTCGAAGAGCTCTGCCGGATGCTCTCCGAGTACTACAAGGTCCCGTTCATCCCGCTTCAGGACGAAACCCATAAGCGCTTCTTCGGGCTGGTCCCCCTGCCGCTGATCATCCGTCACCGGGTCGTGCCGCTCGGCCTTGAAAACCGCGCCCTCACGCTGGGGATGGTGAACCCGCGCGACGTCGAGGCCTCCGACACCGTCACTTTCATGACGGGCTACGAGGTCGTGATCGTCGGCGTGCTCGAGCATCAGTACGAACCTTACGTCGAGGAGATGTCGAGGACCCCCACGCAACTGGTGAGCATGGAGGACCTCATCCGCGGCGTCGCCGAAAAGGCGAGGGAGTCCTCTCCGCTCTCGAACCTGGTTCTCAACGAAGTGTCCGACAGCGCGATCCAGAGATTCATCCGCACCCTCGTCGACGACGCGCTGACCCAGCACGCCTCGGATATCCACATCGAGCCGCAGGAGACGTCCCTCCTCCTGCGCTACCGCACCGACGGCATGCTGCGCACCGTCCACCGCATGCCCCTGACGGTGCTCCCGCAGATCATCTCGGTGTTCAAGATCATGGCCAATCTCGACATCACCGACACGCGCCATCCGCAGGACGGACGCATCACCCTGAAGCTCGACACGCGCAACGTGGACCTGCGCATCGCGACGATCGCCACCCACTACGGAGAGAATCTCGTCATGCGAATTCTCGACGCGCGCGCGGCGAAAGTCGGCATGAGCGACCTCGGCATGCCGGACTACATCCACGCCCGGCTCAAGGACCTGGGCCTCCAGAACACCGGGATACTGCTCGTGACGGGGCCGACGGGCTCCGGCAAGACGACCACGCTCTATTCCTTCATCCAGATGATCCGCACCCCCTCGGCCAAGATCATCACGCTGGAAGATCCCATCGAGTTCCCGATTCTCGAAGGCGACCGCCTGCAGGAGGGCGGCATCACGCAGATCCAGATCAACCCGAAAATCAACATGACCTTCGGCATCGGTCTGCGCGCGGCGCTGCGCCTCGATCCGGACATCCTCTTCGTCGGAGAGATCCGCGACCTGGAGACGGCGGAAATCGCCTTCTCGGCGGCGCTGACCGGCCGCCTCGTCCTAAGCACGCTGCACACCAACGACGCCCCGTCGACGATCGCGCGATTGATCGACATGGAAGTCGACTCCTTCCTGATCGCGGGCGCGCTGAAAGCCGTAATGTCGCAGCGCCTGGTCCGGCGGCTCTGCCCGCAATGCCGCATCAAATACGACCCGCCCGCCAAGACCCTCGACCGCCTCGCCGCCTCGCTGCCCAGAGAGGTGGTCATGTCCATCGTGCCGACGCTGTACCGGCCGCGCGGCTGCCCGGGCTGCGGAGGCAGCGGCTACTCGGGACGAATCGGGCTGTACGAGCTCCTCGAGATCAACGACGACCTTCGCCTGCTGATCCAGAACCGGGCCTCGATCACCGAGATCGTGCGCGCCGCGCAAGCGACCGAAATGCGCACGCTGCGGATGACCGGTCTCATCGAAGTCCTCAAGGGCCGCACGACGCTCGCGGAAGTCTTCCGCGTCACTCCGAGCGACACCTGAACAAGATCGTCTTGATACTGGCCCTCGCCGCCGGCGCGCGCGCCGAAGCGCCCGCCCTGATCTTCTGCGCGGGCGGCAAGGAGGTCTTCCGCGCGACGGCCGCCGAACTGCGCGCGCGGCCCGACGCGCGGGTCGTAGACGTCGCAGATTATTTCTACGGCCGCCGCAAGCGCTACCGCGCCGTGCCGTTGCGCGGTCTCCTGACGACGGCCTTCGGCGCGTCCTGGGCCGAGGACACGCTCGGCGAGGTCTTTTTCGAGGCTTTGGACGGCTATCGTTCCCACGCCAAGACGGGCGATCTCATGGCCGACGGGGGCTGGCTCGCCTACGACGACGAGGAGGTCCCCGGCTGGGCGGAAATCCCGAAGGAGCGCACGCGTCCGGGCCCTTTCTACGTCTTCTGGACCGGCGCCGAACAGCGTCCGCGCAACGGCTTCCCCTGGCCCCGGCAAATCGTCTCCATCAAGAAGGGGATGGTGGAAGACGAGTTTCCCAAGGCCGTGCCCCGAGGCGCCGCCCCCGACTCCGCCGCCGCGCGCGGCTGGAAGATCTTCCGCGCGGACTGCATCTCTTGCCACGCGATGAGCTCCCAGGGCGGCACGGTCGGGCCGGACCTCAATGAGCCCAGAGGCGTGACCCGCTACCTCTCCAAGAAATACCTCAAGGCTTACATCAAGAAGGCCTCCGCCTTCCGGCATACGAAGATGCCCGATTTCGACGAACTCACGCCCCGCGACCTCGACGGCCTGATGTCCTACTTCGACCATATATCCGGGCTCACCGGGACCCAATGAACGGGAGGACGCGATGAAACCCCAGACCAGCCTCGATCCCAAGACCCTCAAGACCGTCTTCTCCGCCCTGACCCGTTCCCACGCGGCCTTCCTCCCGCGCGGACGGCGCGAGGAGGCCCTGCGGCGTCCCGTGCACGTGGTCTACGGCGGCGCCCATCTCTTCAAGTCCGACTTGGCCCGCAAGCTCGGAGAATTGGCCCTGCGCTCGCTGGCGCGCTACGCGCCCGACGCGGTGAGCTTCGCGCGCGCCGTCGGCCTGGACGAGCGCCTGGCGCATAAGGTCTACGACCGCGTCGCCGACAAACTCAAGACGGAACCCGTCGAGGACTTCCGCATCGATTTCGAGGACGGCTACGGTCACCGCCCCGACGCCGAGGAGGACGCCCACGCGATGTCCGCCGCGCTCGAGACCGCCCGAGGCCTGGAAGAAGGCGCCCTTCCGCCGTTCCTGGGCCTGCGGATCAAAGCCTTCACTCCCGAACTGCGCGCCCGCTCGGTCCGGACCCTGGACGTGTTCCTGAGCGCGCTCGTGCGCCAGGCCAAGGGCCGCCTGCCCGACCCATTCTGCGTGACCCTGCCCAAGGTCCGCCACCCCGGGCAGGCCGCGGCCCTGGGCAGGATTCTCGACGCGTTCGAGCGCCGCAAGAAACTGGCGCCTGGGACGCTGAAGGTCGAGGTCATGGTCGAGACGCCGTCGGCGCTCCTGAGCGCGGACGGGACCGTGCCCCTGCGCGCCATCGTCGACGCTCTGCGCGGACGCTGCGTCTCGGCCCACTTCGGCGCCTACGACTACACGGCCGGCCTCGACATCGTCGCCGCCCACCAACGCCTGGATCACCCCGCTTGCGGCTTCGCGCGCCGGGTCCTGCAACTGGCCCTGGCCGACTCCGGCGTCCGCCTCAGCGACAGCGCCGTAACGACCCTCCCCGTGCCCCCGCACCGCGCCGCGACCGGCGAGCGCCTCTCCGCTTCGCAGGACCGCGAGAACGTGGAGGCCGTGCGCCGCGCCTGGCGCCTGCACTACGAATGCGCCGTCCGCTCCCTGCGAGACGGCTTCTACCAGGGCTGGGACCTGCACCCCGCCCAACTGCCCACGCGTTACGCGGCGGTCTATGCCTTCTTCCTGGCCGGCCTGCCGGAGGCGACCGAGCGCCTGAGGAACTTCGTGGAGAAGGCCTCCCGGGCCACCCGCATCGGCGTCGTCTTTGACGACGCGGCCACCGGCCAGGGCCTGCTCAACTACTTCCTGCGCGCCCGCGCCTGCGGCGCCATCACGCCGGCCGAGACCGAGGCCGCGGGGCTGACGGCCGAAGGCCGAAGGGCGAAGAGCGGGTGACTCCCTCTCTCCTCGTCAAGAACGCCCGCCGCGTCGTCACCATGAACGACCAGGGCACGGAGTTGACCGACGCGGACGTCCTCATCCGCGGACGGGAGATCGCGGCCGTGGGCAAGGACCTCTCGCAGCCCGGCGCCGAGGTGCTGGACGCGCGCGGCTGCGTGGTCCTCCCGGGCCTGGTCAACACGCACCACCACCTCTGCCAGACCCTGACGCGCGCCACGCCCGCCGCGCAGGACGCCAAGCTCTTCGACTGGCTCGTCTATCACTACGACATCTGGCGGCATCTGACCCCGCAGACGGCCGCCCTCGGAGCCGAGGTGGGGCTGGGAGAACTCCTGCTCACCGGCTGCACGACCTCGGCCGACCACACCTATCTCTATCCCCGCGGCCTCACGGGGCTGGTGGACGCGCAGATCGCGGCCGCCCGGAGCCTGGGCATCCGCTTCCATCCCACGCGCGGCTCCATGTCCGTGGGCATGTCCAAAGGCGGCCTGCCGCCGGACGACTGCACGCAAGCCGAAGAGGAGATTCTTCGCGACTGCGAACGGCTGATCGAGGAATATCACGATGACGGCCCGTACGCCATGACCCGGATCGGTCTTGCTCCCTGCGCGCCTTTCTCCGTCTCTCCTGAACTGATGAAAGAAACGGCTGTCATGGCCAAGAAATGGGGAGTGCGGATTCATACCCATCTCTGCGAGACCTTGGACGAAGAAACGTACTGTCTTGAGAAGCACCGGATGCGGCCGGTCGATTTCATCGAATCCTTGGGATGGCTGGATGACGGCACCTGGCTGGCGCACATGGTCCATGTCAACGATGATGAGATTCGCCGCCTGGCCAAGGCCAAGGTGGGGATCGCCCACTGTCCGTCGTCCAATCTCCGTCTCGGCTCGGGCGTGCCTCCGGTGAGGAGATATCTCGACTCGGGAATAAACGTCGGACTTGCCGTCGACGGCTCGGCATCCAACGACACCTCCGACATGCTGGGCGAGGCCCGCCAGGCGATGCTCGTCCATCGAGTCAAGTCGGGCGCGTCCTCGATGCCGGCCCGGCAATCCCTGCGCATGGCCACGCGCGGCGGCGCCGCCGTCCTCGGACGCGACGACATCGGCCAGCTCGCCGCCGGCAAGGCCGCGGACCTGGCCGTCTTCGACGTGGACCGCATCGATTACGCCGGCTCCGCCGGCGACCCCGTCGCCTCCCTCCTCTTCTGCGGCTCTTCCCACCGGACCAAATGGACCGTGGTCAACGGCCAGGTCGTGGTCAAAGAGGGGAGATTGGCGAATGCCGACGAGGACGGCATCGTGCGCCGGGCCAACGCGGCCTGTCTCGACCTCCTGCGCAAGGCGGGAGCGGCGGCTTGAGGGAGGCCCGAGTCTCGCGCGAGCGCTTCCGCTCTCTGGCCGAGGCGGAGCTGGCGGCCATCCCGAAGCCCCTGCGCGACCTCCTCGTCAACGTCGCCATCGAGGTCGCGGACGCGCCCGGAGAGGAAGCCGACGACTTGGAGTCCGCCGACGACCTGATGGGGCTCTACACCGGCCCCACCCGCGCCGAGATGCTGAGCGCCGACGCGCACGGCAGCCTCCCCGCCAAGGTCTACCTCTACCAGGAGAACATCGAGGACTCCGCGCGCAGCCGCGAGGAGCTCCGCCGGGAGGTCCGGCTCACCTTGCGCCACGAGTTGGCCCACCACTTCGGCTTCGACGACGAGGAACTCGAGCGCGTCTGGCCCGAGGGGGCCTAGCGACGGCGCCGGGAGGCGGCCTTGAGGCCGGTCTCGAGGTCCTTGATGATATCCACGGGACTCTCCAGGCCGATGGAGAGGCGGATGCCGCCGCGCTCGCGCATGGGGCCCTCTCCCGCGTAAGCGGAGTGGGTCATGGCCGAGGGCATCTCGATGAGGGTCTTGGTGTGGCCGAGGCTGACGGCCAGGGTCACGCAATAGGCGTTCTGCGCCACATGGTCTACGAACTTCATGCCGGACGCCTTGCGCGCGTCGAGGCGGAAGTAGATCATGTTGCCGGGCGCGAATCCCCCGTCGAAGTCGCGCATCTGCTTGAGAGCCAGGGCGCGCTGGGGGAATGAGTCCAGTCCCGGGTAGCGGACCATCGCGACCAGAGGATGCTTCTCCAGATATTGGGCGACCTGCAGGGCGCTGTACTGCTGGCGCTTGATGCGCAGGGGGATGGTGGGCACGCCGTAGACCAGAATGTTCCACGCGGCCTTGGGCGAGAGGATGCCGCCGAAGTCCTTGCGATAGCTCGCCAGCGAGGGGAATATCTCCTTGGAACAGCACACGGCGCCCCCGACCTCGGTGCCGAAGCCGCCGATGTTCTTGGTCAGGGAGTGGAGCACGAGGTCGATGCCGTGCTCGATGGGGCGCTGGGAGAAGGGCGTGGCGAAGGTATTGTCGATGACCGAGTAAACGCGCCGCTTTCGGCCCTTGTTGGCCTTCGACGCGATCTCGGCGATCGAGCGCAGGTCCACCAGGTCCAGCGTCGGGTTGACCGGCGACTCGAAGTAGAGAGCGCGCGTGCGGGAGTTCACGGCCTTGGCCACGGCCTTGGCGTCGGTAAAGTCGACGCGGCGGACCCTGACGCCGAGTTTCGGGTACCAATTGGTGAACAGGGAATGCGTGCACCCGTAAAGCAAAGTGTGCGCCAGGACCTCGTCGCCGGACTGGAGCAGGCAGCCGAGCGCGGCCGCGACCGCGGCCATGCCGGAGGCGAAGGTCAGGCAGGCGTCGCAGCCCTCCATGGCGGCCAGTTGGCTCTCCAAGAGACCGCGGGTCGGCTCTTCTAGGCGGTCGTAGATATAGACCGGCGCGCCGTCCAATTCCTCGCGGTATCGACCGAACTCGTTGAAGCCGCGCGCCGCGCGCTTGACGGACTCCAGGCGGAAGGTGGTGGACGCCGTCAGCGGCGGGACCACGTGGTGGGCGTAGTCCCAGCGCGGCGTCTTGGCCGCGCCATGGATGATGCGGGTGGTCTTTTTGTAGCCTTCGGCGGACTTGTACATGACTTCTCCTATTCGACGACGCGCCTCGCCTTCAGGTAGCGCTTGCGGCAGTCATCGCTGTAAAGGCTCTCCATGCGCAGATTCCGAGAGGAAGCAACGGAGATGCCGCGCGACGAGGTCGCGGACTTTTCGGAAGTCATCTGGCGACATGTGCTTGGGGGCGTCGCCGCAACCCATGGTGATCACATAGTCCCACTCCGTCTCGTTGACCTTGCCCGAAGGCCTGGACCCCGCGCTCCAGGCCGCGACCTTGCCCGCGCCGTGGCGCCGGGCGAATCCCTCGGCCATCTGACTGCGGCAGGAGTTCTCCACGCAGACGAACAGGATGGTCGGCAGTCGCTTCATCCATTCGATTGTATGTTTTGCTAGGCTTGGATTTCGATGAAGATCCGCGGCGACATCCACATCAACGGCGGCGCGCGCAAGCCCTTCCTGGTCGGCGGCCCCAACGAGCTCGACGCCCACCTGGCCCACAAGCTGGCGGCCTACATCCTCTTCTGGGACTACGAGCCGCTGCTGGACGCCTCGGTCAAGACCCCCGCCCTGGCCGGCTTCGAGTTCCTCCCCGACCTTCTGGCCCTCGACGGCGCCGGCGAGAGCCGCCTTTGGGTCGAGTGCGGCACGACCACCCTGCACAAGCTCACCAAGATCACCCGCCGCATGCCCCGGGCGCGCCTGGTCATCCTGAAGGAAACCGAGCGCGATGCCGCCCGCCTGCGCAAGGACCTGGACGCCCAGTTCGACCGTCCCGAAAAGGTGGAGATCCTGGCCTGGCCGGACGATTCCTTCAAGCGGTGGGTCCGCGCCGTCGCCGACAAGACCGAGGCCTTCGGCGAGGCCTCGGGCCACATGATCAACGCCGTCGTCAACGAAACGCCTTTCCTCGTTGAATTCAAGCCGTATTGAGGTAGAATAAGCCCTATGGATATCCCCGCTATCGCCCTCGCCGCCGGACTGGTCGGTTGGACTCCCTTCGCCCTGAAGACCCCCGCGACGCGCCCCGTCGACAGCGCCGCGCCCGCGGCGGGACCCATCGTGGACTCCGGCTCCCTCTCGCCCGTCTCGCGCGACGCCCTGGCGGACGCCTTCGCGTCCGCCGGTCTCGTGGCCGTGGGCGAGAAGCACGACTCCCCCGACCACCATCAGGTCCAGGCCGAGATGCTGGCCCTCTTGGCCGACCGCGTGCCCGCGACGGCCGTGGGCCTGGAGATGGTGTCCTACGAGGACCAGCCCATCCTGGACGCCTTCTCCTCCGGGGCGATGTCCGAAAGCGCGTTCGCCGCCTGGTGGAAGAAGAACTGGGGCTTCGACTATGCGCTGTACCGACCGGTCTTCGACGAGGCCCGCCGCCGCCGTCTTCCCTTGTACGGCCTCAACGCCCCCGCCGCGCTGGTCAAGGCCGTGGCCAAGAACGGCCTGGCCGGGCTCTCGCCCGCCGACCGCGCGCGCCTTCCCGCCCAGATCTCGGAAAGCTCCGACGCCCGCTACCGAGCCTACGTGTACAAATCGGTCACCAGCCACGCCGCCGACAAGCCCAATACCTTGAAGAAATGCATGATCTCCATGGGCTTCCAGACGGCCTCCGACCCGGACGCCGTCGCGCGCATGCTCATGGCCATGGCGGTCTGGAACGAAACCATGGGCGAGCAAGCCGCTCGCCGCATCGCCGAGGGCAAGACCCTCTTTCTCGTCGCCGGCCAGGGCCACGTCCTTTATAAGGCGGGCGTGCCCGAGAGCGCCGCCCGCCGCGGCGCCGGTCCCAACGTCGTCCTCCTGCCCTATCCTTTCGAGGACGAAAGCCTGAGCATTCCCGAACTCCTCGCGCGCCTGCGCGACCCCGCCGCCGGCCAGCGCGAACTGGCCGATTACTTCCGCCTCATCCCCAGCCCTCATTCTCGCGTTTGGTGATGCCGGCGCGGATTCACCACGGAGCATCGCCGCACGGCGCCAAACCCGGAGCCGTCCCTTCGAACATCAAGGTCCTTCCCGCCTCTGCCGCAGACCAGATCAGCCATGCCTACGATGCGCAGGGTCACGGGCTCTTCACCTACTTTTTGCTCAAGGGAATCAAGGAACAGACAGGCAAGGGTTTCGTGGATATGAAGAAGATTTTTGATTTCGCCGCGCCCCAGGTCAGCAATATCGCCCGGCGCGAGTACAACAGCGACCAGGTGCCGCAGTGGCAGGATGGGGAATGATGGAAGTTTCCTGGCCGGTCGGCGCGTCGCGGCGCCAGAACCGCGAGCAGACCTCGGTGCTGGTCAGCGGCGACCCCGCGGCGCTATTCTGGAGTTCCAGATGAGGTCCACATGAATAAAGTCTCTTCCGGCGTCTCGATGTTGACGGCGGCGTTCCTGCTGAGCGGCTGTGCCGGTTCCCTGGCCGGCGGCACTCTGGGCCAAGGCCTCGCCGAGACGGCAGTGCCGGTCGCGGGCCGCGGGAGCATCGACCTGAATCTCTGCCTCTACTACTCCCCGACCGCGCGGGGCGTGCGGCGCGTGCTGGACCGTCCCGGCTTGGGCGTCATGATCGGACTCGACCAGGTTTTCCAATCGGTGAAGGTCCGTTCGTCCCTCGAAGACTCCGCGGGCTGCGATCTAATGGGCGAGGTGAACGACCCGACCGTCTTCAAGCAGCCTTACTTCGAGATGTATTCGGCCCGTTCCAAGAAGTACCTGATGCGCGCCGTCACCCAGAACTACGCGAATTGGCGCTACGGGGATTCTCTCTACACGGCCTTCAACAAGGACGCTCCGCTCTACGCACATATCGCGGTCGAGCGCGACCCGTCCCGGGCTCAGACCGCGCAAGCCGCGCCAGCGGCCCCGGCCCGGCCCCGGATCGTCTCCGACGTGGACAGCCCGGACTACCGCCTACCGGAGAGGCCCGCCGACTTCGCTCTGGTCATCGGCATCGAGAAGTACAAGGACTTGCCCGAGGCCGAGTTCGGCGCGCGCGACGCCGAGGCGGTGAAGGAGCATCTGCTGGCTCTGGGCTACCCCGAGCGCAACATCATTCATCTCACGGGCGAGAACGCCACGCGCACCGGACTGCAGAAGTACCTGGAGGAGTGGCTGCCCCGCAACGTCTCGCCCGAGTCCACGGTGTTCTTCTACTACTCGGGCCACGGCGCGCCTGACGTCAAGACGGGAGAGGCTTTCCTCGTGCCGTGGGACGGAGATCCCTCGTTCCTCCAATCCACGGCCTACCCGGTGAAGCAACTTTACGAGGCGCTCGGCCGGCTGAAGGCGCGGCGGGTGGTGGTCGCGCTCGACTCCTGTTTCTCAGGGGCGGGCGGGCGCTCGGTCCTGGCCCGGGGCATGAGGCCGCTGGTGCCCACGATGGCGGTGACGGCTCCGTCCTCGGACAAGATCGTGATCCTGGCTGCGGCCTCGGGCGAGGAAGTCACGGGGTCCTTGCCGGAGCAGGGGCACGGCATGTTCACCTACCATCTGCTCAAGGCGTTTTCCGGCAAGGCCACCGTCAAGGGCGTCTTCGACTATCTCAAGCCCAAGGTGCAGGACGGGGCGCGGCGCCAGAACCGGGAGCAGACCCCGCAGTTGCTAGGCGACGGTGCCGTGCATCTGCGCTGAGTACATCCGCGCCGCAGTGGCTGGAAAGGGGATGATGGATGTTGCCTGTGATTGGATTTGCAGCCTTTGGTCGGGTAGCGCCCAGGGTAGCAAGATATGAATTCCTCGACGAGAATGGACTGTCCGTGGGAGTCAGTCTCTCACCAGTGGGCCCTTTGCCGCTCCAACCTTTCCCCTAAGGTCCCATCGGAGTTTTTCTCGTGCTTGATAGACTGGCCCTGAGTGATCATCGCTTTACTCCTCGCCGCTGCGCCTCTCCACGCCCAAATCATCTCTCCTGGTCTCTGCCGGGTCGTCAGCGCCCCCATCGCCGTCCCTCTTCCCATCGTCGCCGTTTCCGCCTCCGCCGCTTCCCTCAATTATTTATGGGACGGTCCGGCCCTCGGCCAGATCTACGAAGTCCCGGCCACGCCCGTTCCCCTCTCCTTCGAACCGCAATCCGCGCTCGCCGACAGGGGCCGCCCCGCACCCTGGCTGTCCGTGCGCGACCCGAACCTGGCCCGGGCCCTCGACGCCGCCGTGGATCTGGCCCGCGGCACGGCCCTGGGGCGCCGCACCTTCGCCGCCGCCCAGGAGGCCGTCGCGGCCCAGGGAGGGGTCCTGGTCGTGGCTGTCCGGGACCTGGGCAAGAACAACGGGGAGTTCGACTATCTAGCCGGCCGCCTGAGCCTGAACCGCGCCTTGTTCGCGCCCGGCCGCGAGGTCACGCTGGCCGGCACTCTGGTCCACGAACTCCTTCATGTCGTTCAGCACGCGGCGGGCCTGCCCTCCTACGCCCTGGAGCTGGAGCTCGAGGCCCACCTGCAGGACTTGGAAATGCTGGCCGAGTTGGGCCTGACGCCCCCGCCCGACACTTTCGCCCGCCAGACCCTGGACGCCCTGGCGCAGAGCCCCGCCGCCTTCGTGGAACTCATCCAGGCCGCCGTGCCGGGCAGCCCCTATCTCGGCGAGGACTCTCTCGACGAAGTCATCGACTGGTTGGAGGAGGACCTTGAATCCGCGCGTGAGCGTGGCCCCAGTTCGGCCAGGCTGGCGCGAAGCATTGAAGCCGACCTGGAAAACCTGCGGACAGAAGCGGGCGCCGCGGCCTATCTCGCTTTCTCGCGGCGAGTGCGCGCCCTGCTCGCGCGCCGCTGCGCCGCCGCCAAGGGCTGACGGGCCTTCAGCACCAGCCACAGCGCGCGCTCTTGCGCGCCCAACTCGGCCGGACGGCCGTCGTAGCCGTAGCACGCCGCCACGCGAAAAGGCGAGCGCGCCAGCAGCGCCGACAGCTCGGCCGCGTCGTAACTCCTCAGGTCGTACGCGGATTCGAGCATCTTCCCGCCGCTCTCGACGAAGTTGATGATCTTCTCGCGCCGCCGCCTCGGCTCGGCCGGGATCGTCATCATGACGTGCTTCGCCGTTCTTCCCCCCGACCGGGCCGTCCAGACCTCCTCATCGGCGACCTCCTCGCCGTAGGCCGCCAAGTCCAGGCCCAGGACGAACACTCCTCCCGGGTTCAGGGCCTCGGCCGTGACGCGCAGGTGCCGCAGCGCCTCTCGGTCGGTCATGAGGTGCCGGAAGGTGGAGAGGAGATTGAACGCCAAGTCGTATCTTTCCTTCGGCCGGAACGAAGCCATGTCTCCCCGCGCGACCGCCGCCCTCTTCCCCCATCGAGAAAGCCGCCGCCTCGCGAACTCCACCATCTCCCGTGAGAGATCGTAACCCATGACCCGCCAGCCGCGGCGGAGCAGTCCCGCCAGGTATCGCCCCGTGCCGCACGCGGGCTCCAAGGCGGTCTTGCCGCCGTTGCCGTGCTTGCGGGCGAGGAGGTCGAGAAGCCAGACCTCGTCGTCGGCGCCCTCGTCGTGGACGAGGCCGTAGAGCGCGGCGTCTCGATAGAGCGCGGGCAGGGCCGCCCTCACGCGGGCTTGGCCTCGCGCTCGATGACGAGGGTGCGCACGGGCTGGGCCAGCGGGATGGCGCCGGCGCGCAGGGCCTCCAGCACGCCCAGCAGGACCGCCTGCTGGCGGTCCATGTACACGCCGTAGTCCGAGCTCGTCACATAGAAGACGACCTCGAATTCCAGGCCTGATTCGCGGAAGGCGGCCAGGTGGGAGCGGTCGAAGCGGGTCGTCGGGATCTTGGTCACGACGGCGCGGACCTGCTCGGGAATCTTCTTGAGGGTCTCGCCCGGCGTGTTCAGGGGCACGGCGAAGGTCAGCGCCACGCGCCTCTCGTCCAAATGCTTGAAGTTTTGGATTCGCGTCGAGGTCAGAGTGGAGTTCGGAAAGACCAGCATCTCGCCGGAGAGAGCGCGCACGCGCGTGGTCTTGATGCCGATATGCTCCACGGTGCCGAGGGCGTCGCCCACCTTGATGGCGTCGCCTACGACGAAGGGTTTGTCCAGGTAGATGGCCATGGCGGAAAAGAGGTCCCCCAGCACGGCCTGGACGGCGAGCGCGATCGCGATGCCGCCGATGCCCAGGCCGGCCAGCATGGAGCTGACGTTGAAGCCCAGGTTGCCCAGGACGAACATGAAGGCCCCGACCCAGAGCAGGAGCTTGGCCGCGAAAGCGGCGGTGTTGGCGGTCTCCGCATGCGCGTGGTCCTTGCCGCCGGCCAGGACCATCTTGCGGATGAAGTAGCCCGCGGCGGTCGAGAGCAAGGTGGCTAGGCGGCAGGCCACCACGATGACGAGCACGGTATGGAAGGCGCCGTCGAACTTGGCCGGCAGGTCCAGGGGGCGGGCGGCGATGTAGGCCGCCACGATGTAGACCTCGGGGGAGCGGATCTGCTCCAGCATGTCCACGGCGAAATCGTCCAGGTCCGTCTGGGTCTTCAGCGCGAGGACGCGCAGGCGGGCCAGGACGGCGCGCCGCGCGATGAGCACGCCCCACAAAACGGCCAGGAAAGTGGCGGCGGCCCAGAGGTAGGCCGAGACGGGGTTGCCGAGATAATCACGCTGAAGGAAGGCGTACCGGTTCATGGGGCTGGCGCGCCTAGGCCCGGCCCGCGAAGCCGTCCATTCGGCCGTGGAAGTCCGCGCGGGTGACGAGCTTCTCATGGACGTAATCCGTCAACTCGGCCAAGCCGGAGTTCGTAGACGTCAGGGTCTTCAACGAGGTCTGGAGCATCTCTTTGATCTCGCGGATGTCGACTTTAACGCTCCCGAGGTCCGACTCGACGCGGTCGAGCCTGTCTTGGACTTCCCCGACCCCGGTCTTGATGCCGCTTAATTCCCGCTTCATATCGTCCGACATTGTACCCTCACCCTCCCTCGCTCCACAAGGGCCGTAGGACCCATCATGATACGGAGCGATTAGTACGGCTGTCAGCGCGGCGTTCCAGCAGCGCTATCAGGACCGGCGAGCCCGTCGGGGCCGAGGCAGCCTGCGCACGGCCGCCAATAGTTCGCGGTGCCCGTTCGCGTAGACTATCGGCCCCGCCGGGTCCTGGGCGGCCTCTATCGCCTGCACCCTTGAGCGGCTGCGGCCGCCGATGAGCACCCTCCGGATGCCGGCCTGGTTGGAGGCCAGCATGTCCGTCAACTCGTCACCCACGAACCACACGTTGCCCGGAGGGATGCCCATGGCCTCCAGAGCCTCGATGACCGGCTGCGGCGAAGGCTTGGTCTTGCGCCGGTCGGTGTGGCCCTGGACGCGGTCGAAGTAGCGGCGCAGGCCGGACCGCTCCACCTCCATGAGCAGTTGCTGTTCCGACTTGTTGCTGACCACCGCCAGCCGCACGCCGCGCGCCTTGAGCGCGGCCAGCACATCGCGGGCGCCCGGCAAGGTCGGAACGTCGTCGTAGCGCTTGCCGCCGATCGGCCGGCCCTGCCGCGCCGCCGCGACCAGGCCGTCCCAGGTCTCGTCTACGACCCGGCGCGGCACTCCCGGGAAATACCTGCGGTAGTACGCGTCCCGATCCGTGCGCCAGACGTGGTCCTGCTCCTCAAAGGAAGCCGCTTTGCCGCGCAACTGCCGCACGGTCTCTTCCCAAGCAGCGCGCTCAACGCGGTCATTGTCGGCCAGCGTGTCGTCCCAATCGAACAGGACCAGGTCCGGGATCATCCAGGTCAGCCGCTGCGCGGCCGAGGGCCTCAAGGCCTCCACCGACCGGACTATGCCGAGGCAGACCTCCTCGATGACGGAGGCCGAATGGTCGGTGATCGTGCGTCGGTCCAGGATCTCGAACATCGGCGGCAGATAGCCGTTCTTCAGCAAAATGAAGTCCATGATGAGGCGGCCCGCCCTCCCGTTCGTGTTGACCAGGGGATGGATGCGCACGAACTGCTGATACGCCAGGACCGCAAGCTGGACGGGGTGCATCCGGTCCTGGTTGGCGCCGTACCACGCCATGAAGTCTTCCAGATAGGCGGGCAGGAGGTCCCAGGCGGCGAAAGGGACGGACCTCCCGAGAAGATCCAGGCCGTTATGGAAATCCCGCAGGCGTCCGGCATCCCGGCGATGCTCCGTGCCCTCCAGGAGCGCGCGTCCCAGCGCCTGGATCTTGTCTAAGTCGAGGTCCTCCCCATTGCGGAGCCAGCGGTCGACCAGCGCGGAGGCTTTGCCGAAGTTCTCATGCTCCCGGGAGTTCTTGCGGGCATTCGCCAGGGTGCTCGACGGCGCCGAGCGCCCGGCCCGGAACAGGATTGACTCGCGTTTGGAGAGGACCCGCGGACCGTCGGACCGGACCTGGTCGGCCATGGACAGATGCTTTGCGACCGAGGCGGAGCGTCCGCCGCCGATGGCCTCCGGCGGCTGGATGCGGACATAGGTCGGCAAGCCGAAGTTTCTGGCGCCCGCCCCCCGCGCATCCGGTTCCCCGTCCCTGCGCTCGACCATCCCCGATTGCGCGGGCAGTTCGCGGAGCCTGAATCGGGGCGTTGCCAGGAGGAGCTTGCGAGTCCTTGGCTTGACGCGCGGGAGGGCCTCATCGAACTCGACGGAGGAGTTCGACTTCAGCCTGTTCATCAGTTCCTTGCGCCCGGCGTCCGGCGGGCGGGCCTGGAAGACGGCTCTGGAGACAGCGTCCAGACCCACGGCATCCCCAAGACCTACGGAGGCGATGAAGCCGCGGCTCTGCACGATGAGCTGGGGGTCCCCGATGAAACGCAGAAGGACCCGGGCGGACTCCGTCCGCACGCCGTCGTCGTCTTCGAATGCGCTCCGTGCCAAGCGTTCCAGCTCATCCCAGACGCGTCCCTCCCGCAGGCCGGAAACGAGCGCCCGGATCCTCTTGCGCACGCCGAGGATGAGCGCCCGGTCGGATTGCCGGGATCCCTCCGTGTCCGGGTTCGCTCCCTTCCCGCCGGCGACGACCGCGGGCATCCCGGAGCGCGGGAACTGAGGCCCGATGGACGGCAGGACCGGCGCCGCATAGGGCAGGGTCAGGGCGGGCGGAAGGCCGCCGGCCTTCGGATTCAGCGCGGCCGCCGGGGCGCTCGCGGCCGCCTGACCCGCGGCGCCGGCTTGGGCCGCGCCGCTGCCGGCGGCCGGAACTCCCAGGGGAACGCCTGTCCGGATGCTCTGAGCCCGCGCCGCCGCGCATAGGCTCGCGGCCAGCAGACAAACCGATATCCTTCTCACTGTCCGTTCAGGATATCATGCGCCGGCTCTCCCGGCGTTGAGCCAAATGGCCCCTGCCGACGAGGTCAAGTGGCCCCGGAGAGCATAGGACCCGAGACTATTCCGCGCGACAGGCCCGACCTGCGACACCGCAAAAGAATGGCGATTTCAGCTATAATATCTTGGTTGCCCCCATCAGACCAGGAGAAACCAACCCCAATGCCCACCGCCGCCGCCATGGACTGTAAAATCAAAGACATCGCGCTCGCCGACTGGGGCCGAAAAGAGATCACGATCGCCGAGAACGAGATGCCGGGGCTCATGGCCCTGCGCGCGGAATACAAGGGCCGACTGCCCCTCAAGGGCGCGCGCATCGCGGGCTGCCTGCACATGACGATCCAGACGGCGGTCCTCATCGAGACTCTGCTCGAACTGGGCGCCGAGGTCCGCTGGTCCTCCTGCAACATCTTCTCGACCCAGGACCACGCCGCCGCCGCCATCGCGAAGGCCGGCAAGGCCGCGGTCTTCGCCTGGAAGGGCATGAACGCGCGGGAATTCGACTGGTGCATCGAGCAGACGCTGAGGTTTCCCGACGGCCGGCGCCTGAACATGATCCTCGACGACGGCGGCGACCTGACGAATATGGTGTTCGACAAGTTCCCGAAGCTCGCCCAGGACATCGTGGGCCTGTCCGAGGAGACGACGACCGGCGTGCACCGCCTCATCCAGCGCGCCGCGGCCGGCACGCTGCTGGCGCCGGCGATCAATATCAACGACTCGTGCACGAAGTCGAAGTTCGACAACCTGTACGGCTGCCGCGAGTCCCTTCTCGACGGCATCAAGCGCGCCACCGACGTGATGGTCGCGGGCAAGATCGCGGTGGTGGCCGGCTACGGCGACGTGGGCAAGGGCTGCGCGCAGTCGCTGCGCGGCCAAGGCGCGCGCGTGCTGATCACGGAGATCGACCCGATCAACGCCCTGCAGGCGTGCATGGAAGGCTATCAGGTCGTCACGATGGACGAGGCGGCGCCGATCGGCGACATCTTCGTCACGGCGACGGGCTGCAGGGACGTCATCCTGCGCAAGCACCTGGACGCGATGAAGAGCCAGGCCATCGTCTGCAACATCGGCCACTTCGACCTGGAGATCGACATCGCGAGCATGACCGGCGACAAGAAGCTCAAGAAAGTCGAGATCAAGCCGCAGGTGGACCAGTTCGTCTGGCCCGACGGCAAGGTCGTCACCGTGCTGGCCGAGGGCCGCCTCGTCAACCTCGGCTGCGCCACGGGCCACCCGAGCTTCGTGATGAGCTGCTCCTTCACCAACCAGGTCATGGCCCAACTCGAGCTCTGGAGCAGCCAGGGCACGGGCAAGTACAAGAATCAGGTCTACCTCCTTCCGAAGAACCTCGATGAGAAGGTCGCCATGCTCCACCTCGGCAAGCTGGGCGCCAAGCTGACCAAGCTGACCAAGGCGCAGGCCGAATACCTGGGCCTTCCCGTGGAAGGCCCGTTCAAGCCCGACAACTACCGCTACTAAGCTTGACCGTGTTCAACGACCTGATCGCCTCGCTCGCCTCCCCGACCGCTTATCGCCGCTTCGCCGGCGAGAAGCCGGTCCGCTGCGCGGCTTATGTCGCCGTCTTGTCCCTGATCTTCGTGACGGCCCTGGCCGTGGCCATCAAGATCCGGCTCGCCCCGCTCTTCGATGAGACCTTCGACTGGCTCAAGACCTCCATGCCTTCCGTCACCTTCTCCGCCGGAAAGGTCACCAGCGCCGCCCTGGTCGCGACCCGCGTCGAGCACCCTCGCATCAAGCAGGTCGCCCTCATGATCGACACCAACCGGACCGACCCCGTCACCGTCCAGCAGCTCGGCGAGGCCAAGGTCCTGGCCTACCTGACCGCCAACGCCATGTACCTGTCCCGCGACGGCCGCGTGGAAATCTTCGACCTCTCCAAGTCCGCCGACAAGACCGTCACCATCGACGCGGGCAGCTATCGGGACATGGAGAAGGCCTTCAACTGGGTCTTCTACCCTCTGGTGCTCATGATCTTCTTCGGCCTCTTCTGCGTCTCCCTGTCCTTCTTCGGCCTGCTCTACGGCCTGGCCGGCCTGCTCGTCGCCTCGATGACCGGGGCGGACCTGACATTCTCCGCGCTCTTCCGCATGGCCCTCCATGCCCAGACCGCCGCGGTCTTCCTGCGCGCCGCCGACGCCCTGTCGCCGGTGCGCATCCCCAAGGGGAGCCTGATCTCGCTCGCCCTGAGCGCGACCACCCTGATCCTCGCCATCCGCGCCGCCGGCAAGCCGCAGGCCGAGCCCCCCGCGCCCGCGGCGTGAGCAGGGCGCTCGCCCTGACTCTGGCCTGCGGCCTCCTCTCGGGCTGCGAACTGCTGACCGGGGACTTCCGCCTGACGGGCACGGTCGAACTGGCCCCCGCGCTGAGCGAGCGCGCCCCGAAGACGAACACGATGCTCTTCGTCGTGGCCAAGAACGCCGGGGGCGTGCCCGTGGCCGTGCACAGCATCATCAATCCCGAGTTCCCCGCCGCCTTCGAGATGGACCAGCACGACCTGCTCGTCCCCGCCCTGCGCCGCCAGGAGCCCCTGAGCCTGCACGCCGAGTTCAACACCCACGGCGCGGCCGGCGCCCCGCGCTCCGGCGATTTCGCGGGACGGGCCGCGTCCGAGGTCCGCTCCGGCGCCCGCGGCATCCGCGTCCTCGTCGACCGGCAGCTATGAGAAGCGCCCTCCCCCTCGCGATCGTCGCCGTCCTGGCCGCCTGCGCGCTGCCGGCCCCGCGCCCCGCGCGCGCAGAGGTCCTCAGCGGTCTCGACGTCCTTGAAGCCGAGGGCTTCGCGGCCCTCAAGGGCAAGCGCGTGGGCGTCATCACCAACCGCACGGGCGTCGACAGGGAAGGGCGCTCCATCGTCGACGTCCTCGCCGCCGCGCCCGGCGTGGAGCTGGCGTCGGTCTTCTCGCCGGAGCACGGCTTCTTCGCCGCCTCCGAATCGGAGAAGATCGGACGAGCCGAGATCTCGGCCGGGGGACGGCGCATCCCGGTGATCAGCCTCTACGCCGGAGGAATCGAAGGCATGCGTCCCAAACCCGAGGACCTCCAAGGATTGGATGCATTGGTCTTCGATATCCAGGACATCGGCGCGCGCTTCTACACCTACCTCGCGACCATGGGCCTGGCCCTCGAGGCGGCCGCTCATGCCGGCATCGAGTTCATCGTCCTCGACCGGCCCAACCCCATCCGCGGCGACGTCGTGGAAGGCCCCATCCTCGAGGACCCCGACCTGCGCCTGGTCACGCCCACCGCCTTCTTCCAGGTGCCCGTGCGCCATGGCCTGACGGCCGGAGAGATGGCCCTCTGGCACAACCGCGCCGTCCGCCATCCGAAGCTGACCGTGGTGAAGTTGCGCGGCTGGAAGCGCGAGATGTGGCAGGACGAGACCGGTCTGCCCTGGGTCCCGCCGTCTCCGAACATGCCCGACCTCGACGCGGCCTCGCTCTATCCCGGCATCGGGATCTTCGAGGCCTCGAACCTCTCGGTCGGACGAGGCACGCCTTATCCGTTCCGCTGGATCGGAGCGCCCTGGCTGAAGGCCTCGGAGCTCGCCGCGCGGCTCGAGGGCCGCCTCGACGGGATCCGCTTCTCGGTTTCGGACCGCGTGCCGACTAAGAGCGTCTTCGAAGGCCAGCCATGCCGCGGCGTGCGCCTGACGGTGACCGACCGCGATATCATGAGGCCGCTGGCCGTCTTCCGCCACGTCGCCCTCGCCCTGAGGTATCTCCACCCGGAGCATTTTCAATGGCGCTGGGACGAGGCCAAGCGGATGATCGGCGTCGAAGAGTTCCGCCGGCTATGGGAGTCCGGCGCCGGCGACGAGGATTTCCTCTCGCTCTTCGACAAGGGTCCGCGCGATTTCTCGGCGTCCCGCGCCCCGGTCCTCCTCTACTGACGCCTCTCCTTGCGGCCGCTACTCCCCGAGGCACATCCGAGCCCGGCCGCTCTCTTTGACCCCGTACAGGACGCGATCCGCGCGCTGGAGGAACTGCAGGGACGTCTCCTCCTCCTTAAGTTCGGTCACGGCGACGCTCAGCGTGACTTTCTCCTCCCGGCATCCCGGCAGACCGATCTGGATGAGGAAGACCCTCTCCGCGATGCCCGCGGCCTCGGCCGCCTGGGTGTGGGGGCACAGAACCAGGAACTCGTCGCCGCCGAACCGGAAGCAGAGATCCACGTGCTCGCGGACCGCGGCGAGGAGGGCGCGCGCGAACCGGCGCAGGAGCTGGTTGCCGAGGGCGTGGCCGTAGCGGTCGTTGAAGGCCTTGAAGCGGTCCAGGTCCATGAAGATCATCGATAGAGGCGAGCGGACTCGTTGGGCGAGGGCCACCTGGCGGTCCAATTCGGCCCTCAGGTGGCGGGAATTGAACAGCCCCGTCAGCTTGTCGGTGATCGAGGCTTCCTCCAACCGGCGTCTCTGGCGCTGGATGATGACGACCATGGCCAGGGTCAGAAGGACCACGAAGGTCTCCGTGCCCAGCCCGAGCCAGCCTTCCGCGAGGCCGCGCATCCTCCCCCACTCCGCCAGCAGGGGGGGCAGAGCGAGAAGGTAGGGCCACTGCGACTTGAGCTCGTTGAGACGCGAACATTCGGGAAGCATGACGTTTACTTCCTATAATGACTTTACTGCCATTCCTTATAGTGTAGCTGAACCCCGGGATTATGCAAGGGTCCCACGCTCGCCGTCCAAGACCGGCCCCAGGACCCAGCCCAGGCCGAAAGTCCCGGCGGTCCCCAGGATCACGAGCCAACTCCAGCCCAGGGGGACGATCTTCATCTCGGACAAGACGAGCAGCGTCGCGTTGACGGCGGCCATGAGGCCCATCGCCGCGGCCGTGCCGCGATCGGCCCGGCGCTTCGTCATGAGCCCGAGCAGGAAGACGCCCAAGAGCGAGCCGTAAGTCACCCCCCCGATCTTGAAGGCCAGCCACAGCATCTTGTCGAAATAGCTGAAGCCGTAGGCTATAGCGGCCAGGACGAGCGCGAACAGGGCCACGCAGACGCGCGAGACTTTCAGGTAATGCGCCTGGGTCGCCTGCGGACGCGCCAGCGGACGGTAGAGGTCCGTCACGAACACCGCGGTCAAAGACGCCAGCGGGGAGTCGATGGACGCCATCACGATGGCGGTGAGCACCGCGCCGCGCAGGAAGGCCGGCATCGAGAGCAAGGCGAAGTGGGAGTAGATCGTGTCGAGCTTGACGGGCAGAGCCAGCCCGGGGCTCTGCTTGTAGAACACGAAGAGCAGAGTCCCCACGCTCATGAAGACCAGCAAGGTCAGCAGGGAGCCGGCGATGGAGAGGAGGATGGTCTTCTGGCTCTCGCGCCGGGTCTCCACGGTGAGGAGCTTCTGCGTCATCTCGTGGTCCGTGCCGAAGGCCGCCGTGGAGCCCACGAAGCCGTTCAAGACCGCGACCCAGACGATGTTCGGGTCCGAGAAAAACTTCCCGAGGAAGCCGGGCTCGAGCGGCGAAGGCCCCCAGTTGAAGAGCTGGAGCTTGCCCGCGGCGCCGGCCAGACGCAGGGCCGCAGGCACGCCGCCGTCCACCCGTTTGAGGAGGAAGAGGATGGTCAGCGCGCCGGCGGCGAGGAAGGCGAGGGCCTGGATCACGTTCGTCCAGATCACCGACTCGATGCCCCCATAGGCGATGTAAAGCATGCTGACCACGGTGAAAAGGAGGATGGTGGGCGCCAGACGCCAGCCCAGGAGCACGCTCACCGCCACGCCGGCGGCCATGAGCCGCACGCCCGAGGCGAGCAGGCGCGTGACGAAGAAGAAGCCGGTCGCGGTGTACTGCGTGCGGCGGCCGAAACGGACGCGCAGGAACTCGTAGATGGTCGTGCTGTTGTACTGATAGAAGGCCGGGATGAACAGGAACGCGATGAGCACGCGCGCTCCGGCCGAGCCGATGAAGAATTGCAGGTAGTTCCAGTTCTCGCGGAAGGTCGTCGCGGGCACGCCGATGATGGTCATGGCGCTGATCTCGGTGGCCACGAAGGAGAGCATCGCCACCCACCAGGGGATGCGCCGCGCGCCCAGGAAGAACTCGCCCGTGGACTTGATGCCGCGGCCGCCGAGCCAACCCACCAGGAACATGACGAGCAGGCTGACGAACAGGACCGAGTAGTCCGCCGCCGTCAGCGTGCTGCCGCCCGGAAACCAACTCCCGATGAATTCTTTCAATGTCCCTCCTAGAGCGGCACCGGCATGCGTCCGCGGACTTCCAGGCGCCCGGCCAGGGCCCCGGCGGCGGCTTCCTGGGCGGCTTCGGCGCGCGAGAAGGCGCACAGCCCCGCGATGCGGGCCGGCAAGCCGGCCAGCTCGAAGGGGCTGCCGAAGGAGACCGCGGCCGCGTCGGGCGCGGCGCGCAGGGCCGACAGCAGGCGGGCGCGCTGAGCGGGAGATAGGCGGATGAGCCCGGAGTAGGCTCGGGGCCCGACGAAGAGTCCCGCGACCAGGGTCTCCCCGGCGCGGGCGCGGCCGCGGCGATCCTCGCGGACCTTCACGCCGCCGCGGCGCAGGGCCGACAGGAAAGCGCGGCCCTGCGCGGGGCGCGCGCCCTGGGGCTCGAAGTACGCGACGCGTTCCGGCGGCGGGCCGAGCCGTCGTCGCGACCAGGCGAGACAGAGCTCGAAGAGGACCGCCGCGCGGCGGCGGTGCGCGACGCCTCCGACAACGGAGAGCGCGGGACGCGGGCCGCGCGAGCGAACGAGCGCCGCGTCCAAGCGGCGGCCGGACTCGGCCGTGCGCCGCGCCAGGAAGGGCTGGGCCGCCGCGGCCGTCCTCAGATCGGCGACCAGCGCCCGCGGGTCTCGCGGAACCAGCAGGATATCCGCGCCGCCGCGGAAAGCGGCAAGCGCCGCCTCGCGCTCGCCGTAGCGCTCTGAGACGGCGCGCATATCGAGAGCGTCGGTCGTCACCAGCCCGCGAAAACCCCAGGAGCGAAGGAGCCTCGGGCCGGCGGAGGAGAGGGTGAAGGGGATGCGCCGCGGCTCCAGGGCCGGGACCAGGAGGTGAGCGGTCATCACGGCATCGGCGCCCCGGGCCAGGGCCTTGAAGGGCGCCAGTTCCCGCCGCCGCAGCGCCGCGAGCCCGGCGTCGACCCGGGGCAGGTCCAGGTGGGAATCCTGGCGCGTGGAGCCGTGCCCGGGGAAGTGCTTGAGGCAGCCCAGGGCTCCGCCCGCGCGCAGGCCGCGCAGGAAGGCGCGGGCCAGGCGCGCGGCCGCGCGCGGCCGGTCCGAGAAGGCGCGCAGGTTCACGATGGGGTTGGCCGGCTCGTCGGCCAGGTCCACGACCGGCGCTAGGACCCAGTCCACGCCCATGGCGCGCGCCTCGCGGGCGGTGATGAGTCCCTTCTCGCGCGCGACCTCGGCGCGCCCCGAGGCTCCGATTCCCAGGTTCGTGGGGAGGGCCGAGGCCCCCCGCGCATGGACCCAGGCGCCTTCTTCATAATCCGCGCAGAAGAGCAGGGGGCGGCCCGCGGCACGGCGCAGGCGCGCGGTCAGCGCCGCGATGGAGGCCGGGGTCCCGCGGTAGAGGCAGAAGCCGCCCACGCCGAGCCGCGCGAGGTCCTCGGCCTCGCGCGGGTCCCGCTCGCCCACGACGAAGCCGGGGAACACGAGGCGGGCGGGATCAGACACCGACCGATGATGCCTTTTCCGGGCGCTTCCGGGCAATAATTGTATAATCAGACCGCCGTACACTTCCTCTCAATGCTCCCTCGCGCCGCCCTGGCGTTGGCCGCCCTCCTGGCCCTGAACATTCCCGCCGGCGCCGCCTTCTCGGCGGTCGCCTACGACGCCAAGACCGCGCCCTTAGACGAGCTCTCCCGCGACCTGCTCACGACCAACGGCTACGAGTTGCGCGAGGACGGCAAGATCTGGGACAAGATCTCCGACGCGCCCGTCCCCCGAGCCGGGATGTCTGGTCTCCTTGCCCATCTCGCCGGGGCGCGGCGCCTGAAGGCCCTGCTCCAGCTCAACATTCTCCTCAACCGCGGCGAGGGCGAGAAGACGCCGACCGGCGAGGAGCGCGAGATCGTCCGGACGATCGTGCGGCAAAACTGGCCCGTCTTCGGCGTGGGCACGCGCCGAGACTTCCGCTCCTACTTCAGCCTGGAGGAGCTCGAGTCCCTGGACAAGATCCCGCTTCGCTTCGAGAAGGACTCCGGCCTCTCGACCCTGAAGGACCCCGAGCCCGAGCCGGTCCCGGCCGCGGCCCCTTCCGCCGCCGTAATCCCTCCGGCCGCCGTCGCCGCTGCCTCCGTGCCGCTCGCCACCCCGGATCTCGGGACGCTGAAACCCTGGACTCCGCCCGCTGCGCCGGCGGCGGTGAAGCCTTCCACCTCCGTCGCCGCCCCCGCCGCCCCGGCCCCTCCCGCGCCGGCGCCCGAGACTCCCAAGCCCGGCGCGCCGATGGTGAGCGCCGAGCAGTACGCCCAGTTCGTGGCCGAGGGCCCCTACACGAAGGAAGGCAAGGCCCTGCTTCAGATGATCGGCCAAAAGGCCCCCGACTTCTGCCTGCCCCTCCTGCGCCGCACCGTGGTCACGGCTATCCCGCAGGTCGTCTTCGACGGCGCGCGCACGGGCGCGGGACTGCGCGCGGGCCTGGTCACGCAGCCGGATCAGGCCGATGGGCTCCTCATCGTCGCCTTGAGCCCCGGCCCCGTCTACGTGGAGCGCAGACAGAGCCTCTTCAGCGCGAAGCAGGCCGTCCTCCTGGCCGAGTCGCCCCGCTTCTACGCCGAGTTGGGCGTGCCCGCTCCGGCGCTCGACGCCCTGCGCCGGGACGCGGTTGCCGCGGGGACGCAGAATGGAGATTGGGGCGCGGCGAAGGTCTTCGCAGACGGATCCCGACGCGGCTCGTACTCCGCGCCGGAGCAGGCCGGCGAGCTTCTCGAACAACTCCTCCTCCTCGGCCTCTCGCGCGAAGACCTGACGGCCTCGGTCTACGCGGCCCGGCGCTGGGCGCGCACCGCGCGCCTGCTCTTCTCCTCCCGCGTCAAGGACGACTTTGGACAGGACTCCTTCCTCGACGGCGACCGCCGCGCGGAACTGCGCGGCTGGCTGGAGAGGCCCGACGAGGACGAGGACCTCACCCTCGGCTCGTGGGCCGCGGCGCGGGTCGCCGCGCTCGACCCCCGCCGCGGCGGCCCCGAGAGCGAGCTCGCCTTCGAGCAGCGCGCGGGGGGGACCTGCGTGAGGGCGGCCCTGGAGGACGCCCTGGCCCAGGCGGCGCGCGCGCGCGCCCGGCGCGTGGGGACGATCGAGTCGCTGCTGGACGCGGGCCTGCTCGCCGCCAAGGACGCCAAGGCCGCCGCCCAGCGCGCGTCGGACGAGGAAGCCGACGCGCGGCGGCGCCTCTTCGCAGCACTCCCGGCCTGTCCCCCCGCAGACACCCGGCGCGAGCAATCCCTGCGCAAGGCGGCCCTCCTCGTCGCCGAGGCGTCGCGCGCCGAGCGGGCCCTGCGCGAGCGCAAGGCCAAAGAGGAAAACCATGAGCGCAAGGACTAGCCTCTTCCTGCTGATCCTGCTTGCGCCCTCCGGCGCGCGCGCCGAGGATTGGCTCCAGTCGGCCGAGAACGCCGCGCGCTCGGCCGCCGTTCCGGGAGAAGCCTCGCCCGAGAAGCCTAAGCCGGGCCGGCAGGTCCTCGCCCCCGCCTCGCGCTTCTTCCTCGCCGACCTGCCGAGCGTCGGCTGGCGCCCCAACGAAGAGGAGGGCGCCTCGGGCTCCGTGGTCCGAGTCTTCGGGCCCGACGACCCCTCGGGCCGGTTCCGGGCCGTGCTGTCGGTGCGCCTGGTGGACCGGGACTCCGCCGGCTTCCAGCCCGTCAAGCGCGCCATCGACGCGATGCGCGCCGCGGACTCGGCCGTCGCGCGCTCCGCCACGTCCGTGCGGCCCCTGCGCGTGCCCGCCGGCCTGGCGCGGACCTTCGAGGTCGTGGAGACGCGCCGCCTGCCCGCCGAAGAGGGCCCCTCGACGCCGATCGAGATCCACCACTACGTGGCCGTCATCCCGCACGGCGGCGAGGCCTACTTCGTGGTGCGCCTGGCGACCGCTCGGGCGAACTATCTGGACTTCCGCGACGACTTCGTGCGCTTCCTCAGGTCCCTGCGCCCCCTCGGCGCGACCGGCCGTTAGTCGGCGTCCAGGCCCCGCTGGGGGCAATGCGGACGCAAGGCGCATCCCTCGCAGGCGGGGCGCAAGGCCCTGCAGACGCGGCGGCCGTGCCAGATCATGGCGTGGGAGAAGTAGTTCCAGTCATTCTTCGGCACGCAGGCCATAAGGTCGCGCTCCACTGCGACCGGGTCCGTCTCGTCGGTCAGTCCCATGCGATAGGCCAGCCGCTTCATGTGGGTGTCGACGACGACGCCCTCGGCCTTGCCGAAGGCGTCGCCGAGGACCACGTTGGCGGTCTTGCGCGCCACGCCGCGCAGGGTCAGGAGTTGGTCCATCTCGGCGGGAACCTCACCCCCGAACCGCTCGAGGAGGGCCTTAGCCGCCTCTAGGATGGACTTGGCCTTGGAACGGTAGAAGCCGCAGCTGCGGATGATCGCCTCGAGCGTCGGCGGGTCGGCGTTCGCGTAGTCCGCGACGGTCCGGTAGCGCTGGAACAGGGTCTTCGTGACCTGGTTGACGCGCACGTCCGTGCATTGCGCGGAGAGGATGGTCGCAAAGAGAAGTTCGTGGGCGTTGGAATAATCCAGCTCGCACCTCGCCTCGGGGTAGAGCCTGCGCAGCCCCGCGACGATCTTCTTGGCCCGCTCGGCGCGCGCCGTCATTTCTTCTCGATGGGGTAGTAGTAGACGCCGAGGTTCACCGGATGATCGACGAATCCTTTGACCCATTCCCTCATGGCGTAGATCCCGGCCGGATGGACCGTGAAGACGGCCGGAGCTTCTTCATATCCCTTCTCTAGGATAGTCTTGTACAAGACCGCGCGCTTGACGGAGGACGGCTCGGTCACGGCCTTCTCGATCATGGCGTCCAATTCGGGATTCGAATAACCCTGGGCCGAGGGGTAACGCCCTTGGGAATGATAGAAGGCATAGATGAAATTATGGGCATCGGGGTAATCCGCGATCCAGCCGCGCGCGAAGATCGGCATCAAGCGGCGCTGAGCCTTGTCGACGAAGTTCGCCCAATCCACCCCGCGCAGGTCGACGCGGAACTTGGGGTTGAGGCGCTCCACGCCCTTCTTGAGGATCTGCGCCGCGGCCTCGCGCACCTCGCCGCCGGTGTTGTAGGTCAGCGTGAAGCGGAAGCCTTTCTCCCATAAACGGCCTCCGTGCGCCTTGCGCAGGCGCTCCTCGGCCTTCTTGAGGTCGTGAACATACCGCGGCTGACTCGCGTCGGAGCCGAAAACGCTCGGAGGGATGGGCCCCATGGCGCGCACGGCCGTCCCCTTGAAGGTATCGCGCAGGATCGCGTCATAGTCGAAGGCGTAGGAGAAGCCCCGGCGCACGTCCGGGTCGGCGAAGAAATCCGGCGGGATGCCGTCGCCGTCGAGCTTCCCGGAGCCGATGTCCGGGTTGGCGACGGGGTTGATCTTGACCGTGAAGAAGAGCGCCGGGTCCGTCTGCAGACGGCGCAGGCCGTCGACCAGCTTCACGCCGGGCAGGCCCGCGAGTTGAGAGGCGTAGGGCCGCGGCGTTTCGATCAAGTCCGCGTCCCCGGCCATGAGCATCAGGCGGCGCGTGTTGAGTTCGGGCACGGCCTTGACCAGCACGTGCTTGAGCCTCGCGCCGCCGCGCCAATAGCCGTCGTGGCGGTCGAGCAGGACGTAGCGCGCCGTCTTGTCCCAGCGCGCCAGCTTGAAGGGACCCGCTCCGTTCATGTGCTCGAAGAGATAGGACTTCTCCTTGGGCGGGTCGTTGTACGCCCGCCAGGCCGCGGCCGTCCCGTCCCATTCCCCATGCGCGACGCACCAGGCCTTGGGCACGACATAGGACCAACGCGCCATGATCCCGAGAAAGGGGCCGAAGGGACGCGGCAGCGTGACCACGACGTCGCGTCCCTCCACGCGGACGGCCTGCTCGAGCGCGGCGAAATCGAGGGTCACGGTCCCCGATGAGTTCCTCGTGCCGGGCGCGCCCGCGATGGGCTCCAGCAGCAGGGCCGAGGGCCCTCCGGAACGGTCCGTGATCATGAAGCGCAAGAGCGAGTAGCGCGCGTCCTCGGCGGTGACCTCGGTCCCATCGTGAAACCTCACGCCCTCGCGGATGGGGAAGCGGTAGGTCCGGCCGTCCTTGGAGACGAGGCCGTTCGCCGGGTTCGGGACTTTCTGCGAGAGGCGCGGCTCGAACTCGGAAAGCGAGGAGCCCTTGAAGGCGATCAAGGTCTCGTAGACGTTCTGGATGACGGACTGGCTCGAGCCGTCATAAGGGAAGGCGGGGTCGAGGCTGCCGACCTCGCCGATCTCGAGGTTGGTGAAAGTCTCGGGATTCTTGACCGGCTCGGCGGCGAACGCCGCGGCGGCGAGGATGAGCGCGGGGAGCATCGGCCGAGAATAGCGTTTAGCGCGGGGGCTGTAAAGCCGCTCGG
>Ga0154316_128_pt1 | contig 89729 bp, 87 predicted proteins | sample RifGroA2_FD_105610 | JGI IMG/M metagenome (GOLD analysis project Ga0154316, IMG submission 105610) | Elusimicrobia bacterium GWA2_66_18
AAACGCCCTGGTTGGTGTCCGTGGTCACGCCGTTGGCCGGCAGCGCGGCCGTGATGCCCGTCAGCCCGGCCCCGTTGCCGTAGAACCAGCCGGCCGTCACGCCCGAGGCGAAAGCCACCGAGTAGCCCGGCCCGCCCACCGAGAGGTCGGCGGTCCGGTTGAGCGTGCCCGCGACCGCCAGGTCGCTCGAGACCGCGACCCGGTTGAGGAAGGTCTGCTGGGCGCTCCAGGCGCTCGTGGAAGCCAGCTGCGCGGCGCCCTCGGCGGAAGCGGCCATGAGGGCATAGGGCACCGAATTGAGCGGCTCGCGCGGAAGCAGCACCGCGCCCGCCACCGTCACCTCGATATAGGGGGTGATCGCGTCCCAGCTTACGCCCGCGGGGTTTAAATCCACCTTGAAGTTGCCCCGGGTCACGGCCACGGGCAGCGCGCCCGAGCTCCAATATTGGACGGCGCCGGAGGCGTCGGTGATGCGGAAGGTCATGGTCTGCGTGGCGTTGACCGGGATGCTGTTTTGCCAGAGATTGCCCTGGTAGCTGAAGGTGGGGGGCACGGCCGCCATGGCGGGGATCGGCCAGGCGCCCAGGACCAAGAAAGCCGACAGGAGCAATCGAGGCAGGGACCTAAGCAAGTTCAGAAACGCAGGCGGCGTCATTTTTCCGCCCTCTCGATGCGCTGAAGCAGATCCCTGGCCCGGTCGTTTTCCGGGTTGAGCTGGAGGGCCTTGCGCAGCGATTCCAAGGTCCCGACCGACTCGTTGGTCATGTAGTCGGCCACGGCCAATAGATAGAAATCCTCCGAGGCGCTGATATCCTGCGGCGCGGCCGCGAGCCGTCGAGGCGATTTTGGCATCGCAGCCGGCGCGGCGGGCGGGCGGGCTGGAACCGGGACGCCGGGGTTCCACGAACCCTCGCCCCAGACTCGGAAATCCGCCAGGGTCTGCAGTTCCGCCGAGGAAACCTTGCCGTCAGCTGTCTTTTTCTCCAATGCCCGGCGCGTCATGGAAAGTCCGGGCGCGCTGCAGGTATGCCGGACGTATGTCCGGCGGCTTTCCTCATAAAAAGCGGCGGCCTTGACGAGTTCCCCCGCCTTGAGCGCCCGGCGCCCCCGCTCGCACAGTATCCCTGCCAGGCTCACCCGCTCGGCCCAGTCCAGGCCGCCGCGCACGATCTCAAGGCCTTCCTTGCGCAGTTGGACGCGCAACTCCACGCTTAAACCCTGGGCCGCCCGCGCCTGCCAGTAGAGGGCTTTTTGGTCCGCGGGGTCGATCTGCAGTGCCGAGATGAAGTTGCCCAGCGCCTCTCGGTAGAGGCCGCGCTCGTGCTGCGAGATTCCGCTTTCGACTAGAAGCTGAGAGTAATCATCCGCCCAAGCCGGGCCCCCCAGCAGACCGGCCGCGGCCAGCATCAGCATCGGCAGGGGACTAGCGCATCGCGTCATAGGCGCTCTTGAGCTCGTAGAGCAGATCTCGGTTGGTGGGGTCGTAGTTCAAGGCCTGGGAGAACTCATGCACGGCATCCAAGTAGCGCTGCCGTCTCATGAATTGCCGGCCGAGGTCGCGGTGCGAGGCGGAGAGTCTGAGGTTCTCCTCGGTTCGGCTGATATCGATGGGCTCGCCCCACTTGAAGCTCAGACCGAAGCGATGGGCGGGGCCGAAGGCGCCCAAGAGGGCCAGCCCGTAGTCCAGCCTCACGCTCTTGACCTTGAGGCCCAGGCCGAAGAAAAGCCCGTTGCCGAGATCATCCGGCGTCCTGAATCCGATCCTCGGGAAAAGCGCTCCTGAAACGCCGCCTTCGAAGCCGACGGCGATCCGCAGCCGCCCCGGGTCGGCGCGGCTGCGCGCCGCGTCCAGCGAGAGCGTGAAGGAATCGCCGTAGATTCGACGGCTGGCCGCCAAGCCCAGGCGATAGGCCGCGGGCAAGGGGGTCGTCTCCCGGTCATACTTGATCCCGGGTCCCAGGTTCTGGGCCGCCAGCCCGGCCGAGAGCTTGGCCCAGGAGAGATTCAAGTCCGCCAGGGCGCCCAGGTCCGCAGCATAACCCCCGCCGCGCGCCTTCTCGAGCCTGGAGTCCATCGCCTTGGCGCCGGCGCCCAGGCTCAGGGCCCAGGGTCCGGACTCCAGGATCTGCTTGCCCAGGCCCGCGCCGAGGACCCAATCCTCTGCCGAGACCTGCTCGACCGCCAGGCCGCTTGCGTCATAGCCCGGCAGACCGCCCGAGTCGCGGCGCAAAACGCCCAGGCCAACGGCGCCGAAGCGCGCCGGGCGGCCGTAGAAGATGGACTGATGGGAGATATCCTCGATCCCGCGGTTGTAGGCGAGGTCGAACTCTTGGTACTGCATGGAGGACAGCGCCGCGGGGTTGGCGAAGAGGCTCAAGGGACCGTCCGGCACGGCGGTCATGGCCTCGGCCATGGCAAACGACCGAGGGCTCGCGGCAAAGCGCAGCGTCTCCGCGCCGGTCGTGCCCGGTCCGGCGGCATGAGCCGTCCCGCCCAGGGTCCAGGCGCCCAGGCAGGCCGGCAGAAAGAGTCGAACGGCTTTTCGTTTCATGTCAGCGTACGATCATGAGCTTGCCCGCCTTGCGGTTGGACCCCGACTGCGTCACCCACAGATACACCTCGCCGGCGACATAGGCCCCAAGGGCGTTCTTGCCGTCCCATACCATGGTGGGGCTTCCGTCCAAATGGAGCTCTCTGACCAATTCCCCGCCGACCGTGTAGATCTTGATCGTCCCGGTCTGCGGCACGTTGGCGAAGGTGATGCCCCCGGAGAGCGTGCCGTAGCGCGAGGGGTTGTCGGCGAACGGCCGCCAGGGGACGGGGAAAGGATAAACCTGGGAGACGTCCTGGTCCTGGAGGGCCATCAGGCCGTAGACGCTGAAATGCTTCAAGGGGGCGGTGACCTGGGCCGAGCCGACCGATGAGACCGGGAGCTTGACCCACAGGCTCGCCGGCTCGTTCAAAACCCATGCGGCCAAATTCTTGGGCCGGGCCTGCGCCGTGCCCGACACATAGCCGTTTGAGGTCGCATAGGGCAAAGACAGCATGACCGGGACGCTGAAATCCGCGTTCAGAAGAGCGCCCTGCTCGTCATAGGCGTTGAGCTCGGCGATGGACACGGCCTGGGCCCGCGGCCCCAGGTTGCTCAAGGCCTTGGCGTTGGCCGTTTGGATCTGCGCGGGGTTGATGCGGTCGGGGGCGGCCGCGGGGTCCGAGACAAACAATATCAGTCCAGTGCCCGGCAGGGCACTGGAGGCCACGTCCACCCGCATGGCCGCGTTGCCCACGGCCTTGACCACGTTGCGCTGCGAAAAATCCATCAAGGTCAGGAGGTTGGCGGTGTAGGAACTGGGCAGGGCGTTGAAGTCCGCGTCCAGGGCCCCGGTCCCCACCACGATCTGATAGGTGTTGCCCCAGCCCCAGCCCGCCGCCGGGGCGATGGACGCGGCCTGCAGCCCGGGGTCGTAGCCGAGGCTGAAGGCCACGGTGCTGGAGAATACGTTGCCCAGGCGATCTCCCACCCAGTAGACGGTCGTGGCGTTGGCGAGGGTTCCCGTCGCCATGGGCGTGGCGAAGGACAAACCGATCTCGCTTGCCGTCGACACTCCCAACGACCAGCCGTCGCGGCTTTTGAGCTGACGCGCGGCCTGGGCCAGGATCACGGCCGCGTAACTCGAACGGAAGATCAGGTAGCCGCTGAGATTGGAAAAAGTCTGCGTCGAGGACGCCAGCCCGCCCGCGCTCTGCGCCGCCGCCGCCAAAAGCCATACGTTGCCCGCGTCTGAAGCCAGCGCGCCCGGGCCCAGGGGCAGGGAGCGGGGAATGTCGAAGGAGCCCCCGCTCGAGGCCCAAAGTCGTCCCGGCGCGCACAGCCACCACGCCAGCGCCAGCCCGGCAGCGAAGCACTTCATCACTACATAGATATAGAGCCAAAACGTCATGAATTCAAGGCCTATTTAAGTTTCGTAAAAAAACGGTAATGCCCCTAAAATCCTCCCGCGCCGCATGTGATACAATACGAGCCGTGAGCCCGGCGCGCCGCTACCCCGAGACCGACGTCTTCTACCGGGCCCTCGACCGAGAGTTCCCCCTGATCGTCCGAGGCGAGGGCTGCTGGCTCGTCGACGACCAGGGCCGCCGCTACCTCGACGCCTGCGGCGGCGCCTACGTGGCCAACTTGGGCCACGGCGTCGGCGAGGTCGCCGACGCGGTGGCCGAGCAGGTGCGCCGGGTCGCCTACGTCAACGCGACCGCCTTCACCAACGAGCCAGTCGAGGCCCTGGCCGCGCAATTGCGCACGCTCTCTCCCAAGGGCCTGGATTTCTCCTACTTCCTCTCCTCCGGCTCCGAGGCGGTCGAGGCCGCGCTCAAGCTCGCCCGCCAATACTGGGTCGAGTCGGACAAGCCCGGCAAGCACAAGATCATCGCCCGCGCGCCGGGCTATCACGGCAACACTCTCCTCGCTCTTTCCGCGTCCGCTCGCGAGCACTACAAGAAGGTCTACGGCCCCTGGCTGGTGCCTGTGACGATGATCCCGGCGCCGTACCCCTATCGCTGCGAGCCGGACTCCCCCGCGATGACGGCCGAGGCCCTCGAACAGGCCATCCTCAAAGAAGGGCCCGAGACGGTGGCCGCCTTCATCGCCGAGCCCGTCGGGGGCTCCTCCACGGGAGGCGCGGTCCCGCCTAAGGATTACTTTCAGAACGTCCGGAAGATCTGCGACAAGCACGGCGTGCTGTTGATCGCAGACGAGGTCCTCACCGGCGCCGGCCGCACGGGCAAGTGGGCGGCCATGGAGCACTTCGGCGCGACGCCCGACATCATGACCATGGGCAAGGGCCTCTCCGGCGGCTATGTCCCGCTCTCCGCGGTCATCACTTCCGCCCGAATCATCGAGCCCCTCGCCAAGGGTTCCGGGGCCTTCAAGCACGCCCAGACCTTCTCCCATTCTCCCGTGATCTGCGCCGCGGGATTGGCCGCGATCCGTTACATCAAAAAACATAAATTAGTCGAGCGTTGCGCCCGGATGGGCGACGTGCTTCATCGCAAGCTCGCCCCGCTCCTGGATCTGCCGTCGGTCGGCGACATCCGCGGTCTCGGCCTCCTGGCCGGCATCGAGTTCGTCGCCGATAAAAAAACCAAAAGACCCTTCCCGCGCGGCCTTAGATACGCGGAGATCTTCACCGCCGCCGCCCAAGACGCCGGGCTCATCGTCTGGCCCAACGTCGGGCATGCAGACGGCGAGAACGGCGACCTCGTGATGGTCGCACCCCCCTTCATCATCACCGAAGCGGAAATCGACGAGATCGTCTCCCGCTTCAAGACCGCACTCGACAAAACCCTGGAGGCCTGCCATGTCCACCGTTAGCGCCGCCGCGTCCAAGATCACCTACTCGTCCGCCCACGCGGACATGACCGCGTTCCATCGGTCCTTCGACCAAGCCCTCACGCTCGTCCGCGGCAAGGCCGGACGGGAACACCCCCTCTGGATCGACGGCAAGGCGGTGAAGTCCCCCTCCCCGCCCATCGTGGACCTTTCTCCCATCGACACCTCGTTCATACTGGGCAAGTTCAGCGCTGCGACCGCCGAACACGTGGACCTGGCGGTCAAGGCCGCGCGCCGCGAGCAAAAGAAGTGGGCCTCGCTCTCCTGGAAGGAGCGGGTCGAGACGATGCGACGTGCGTCGCAGGCCATCCGCGAGCGCAAGTACGAGATCGCTGCGGTGATGAGTCTGGAGGTCGGCAAGAGCCGCATGGAGGCCATGGGTGACGCCGAGGAGTCGGCCGACCTCATCGACTATTACGCCAAGAACGTCGAGGACAACGACGGCTACGTCGTGCCGCTGGGAAAACTCCTCCCCAACGAGAAGACCTGCTCGGTCCTGCGCCCCTTCGGCGTTTTCGTCTGCATCGCGCCCTACAATTTCCCGATGGCTCTCTCGACGGGCATGTCCGCGGCGGCCCTGCTGGCCGGCAACGGCGTGGTCTACAAGCCCGCTCAGGACACCCCGTGGACCGGGCTCATGCTCTACGAGTGCTATATGGCCGCCGGCGTCCCGGCGGGACTCTTCAACTACGTCACGGGCCTGGGCTCGGCCATCGGCGACGCCCTTTGGAAGAACCCCGGCGTCGACGGCATCGTCTTCACGGGCTCCAAGGAAGTCGGCATGCGCATGGTCAAGGAATTCTCCTCGGCCTACCCGAAACCAGCGCTCATGGAGCTGGGCGGCAAGAACCCGACCTACGTCTCCGAGACCGCGCGCCTCGACGACGCGGCGCAGGGCGTCATGAGGTCGGCCTTCGGCCTGCAGGGCCAGAAATGCTCCGCCTGCTCCCGCGTCTACGTCCATGAGCAGGTCTACGACGCCTTCCTCGCCGAGCTTTTGAAGAATACCAGGGCCATCAAATGCGGCGACCCGACGCAGAAGGACGTGTTCTTCGGCCCGGTCATCAACGGCAAGGCGATCAAGACGTTCGAAGCCGCGATCGAATCGGCCAAGAACGGAGGGAAGATTCTTATCGGCGGCGAGCGCCTCAGGGGCGGGATCTTCGACCAGGGCCACTTCTGCGCGCCGACCATCGTGGAACTCCCCCTCGACCATGAGATCTTCATGAGAGAGCTCTTCGTTCCCATCCTCGCGATCGGGAAAGTGAAGAATATGGATCAGGCCATCGAGGAGAGCAACAAGGCCGAGTACGGCCTCACGGCGGGAATCTTCACGGCGAAAAAAGAAGAGATCCAAAAATATTTCGATGAGATCGAGTCAGGGGTGTGTTACGCCAACCGCCCGACGGGCGCCACCACCGGAGCCTGGCCCGGGGTGCAGTCCTTCTGCGGCTGGAAGGGCTCGGGCTCGACGGGCAAGGGCGGCTGCGGACCTTACTACGTGACCCAGTTCATGCGCGAGCAGTCGCGCACCATCATGGAGTGACGCCATGACCGGCTATCCTAGCATCGTCGTCCCCCCGCCCGGCCCCAAGGCCAAGAGGGTCATCGACAAGGACGCGGCCTACGCGTCCCCCTCCTACATCAAGGAGTACCCCCTCGTCATGGGCGGAGGCAAGGGGGCGATGGTCGAGGACGTCGACGGCAACCGCTACATCGACTGGATGGCGGGCATCGCGGTGTCGTCTGCGGGCCACAATCACCCGGCCGTGGTCAAGGCCGTCCAGGAAGCGGCCGGGAAGTTCCTCCACATCTGCGGCACGGACTTCTACTACGAGGGTTTCTCGGACCTCTGCGAGAAGCTGGCGAAATCAGTCAAGGGCAAGGAGAAGCGCCGGGTATTCCTGACGAACTCCGGCACCGAGGCCGTCGAGGGTGCCATCAAGCTCGCCCGCCACCACACCAAGCGCCACGGGTTGATCTCGTTTCACAGCGCGTTCCACGGCCGCTCCTACGCGGCGATGTCGCTGTCGAGCTCCAAGGTCAAGTACCGCAAGAACTTCGGTCCGCTCCTGCCGGGCGTCTACCACCTGCCGTTCCACAACCCGTACCGCAACGCGCTGGAAGACTGCGTGAAGGCCGCGCACCAGCTTTTCGAGACGCAAATCTCCCCCGAGGAGATCGCCGCCGTGATCATGGAGCCTCTCCAGGGCGAGGGCGGCTACGTCCTGCCCTCCCGGGAGTTCCTGCGGTTCTGGCGCGCCCTCTGCAGCGAGTACGGCATCGTCCTCATCTACGACGAGATCCAGAGCGGCGCCGGCCGCACCGGCAAGATGTGGGCCTGCGACCACTACGGCGTCGAGCCCGACGTGATCCTGACCGCCAAGGGCATCGCCGGCGGCATGCCCGTCGGCGCCATCATCGCCAAGCAATCCGTCATGACCTGGCCGCGCGGCTCGCACGGCTCCACCTACGGCGGCAACCCCGTGGCCTGCGCCGCGGCCCTGGCGACCATCGACCTCATCGAGAGCGAGCTGGCGGCCAACGCCTCCAGGATGGGCGAGCGCCTGCTGGCGGGCTTGAAGAAGCTCCAGAAGAAGCGCCCGGTCATCGGCGACGTCCGCGGCCTGGGTCTCTTCATCGGCGTCGAGCTCGTCAAGGACCGCCGGACCAAGGAGCCCGACGGCGAGTTCATGAGCAAGCTCGAGCAGCTCGCCTTCCGCAAGGGCCTGCTACTGCTCGGCTGCGGCCAGTCCACCATCCGCGTGGCCCCGCCGCTGGTGCTGACCGCCTACGACGTGGACAAGGGCCTCGAGATATTCGACGCCTGCCTGGCGGATCTCGCCCGCTGACCGATCAACTTCGGACCGCGTGATGCGTCAGGGGTTCGAGTCGGCTACGGCGACCAGGTTCTCGTCCGGGTCCAGGAAATACGCCGCGCGATCTCCCCAGGGCCTCCCCCACGACGTCCCTGTAGAATATTTTCAGCCGATTCACGTCGTCCGTCACGACGACGGGCAGCAGACCGGCGACCATGGGTTCCTCCGCAGGAGCCGAGATCGCGAGCGCGCCGCACAAAGAAAATGCCCGAAGAATCGCACCCTTCTTATTCATCGCGCCGCTCCGGCGTCCAGATCGGCGGTGACATCTTTCGCGTCTTCGTCTCCCGGGCGCATATACTCGATGCGTGCCGGTGAGATGCGAAAGAAAGAGAGCTCCGGGTCGCCGGCGCCTTTCCAGCGGCCTTTCAAATCATAGCCGGCCTCATCGGCGATCCTCTGTCTTTGCGCGGCGTCCTCGATCGGTTCCGCGCGGCCGCATATCCTGAGATAGCCCGAATGATTCCCCTTGCGGAACATCACCAGCGCCGCGGCCTTGGGATGGGCCGACAGTTCCCTGGCCTTGCGCGTCCCGGAGCCGGTCGCCACGTAGAAACGCCAGTTCATCTCGAACAAGGTGACCGGGCGCGCCTCGGGCGAAAATCCCCGCTCGGCATCGGCGGTCGCCAGGACCGCGATCGCCCGGCGGGGATGAGGAAAGAAACTGCGGATTTCGGCTTCAAGTTCGGGTTTCATGCCCAAACTCTAGGTCTTTCGTCGGAGATCCGCTCGGAAAATATTGCGGTACTGCGTGGGCGACATCCCGGCGTGTCGCTTGAATGCCTTATTGAACGCCGAGATGTCGGCGAAACCGACGTCGAAGGCGATCCCGGTCACCGCCTGCGCGCCCGACCGGAGTTTTTGCTTGGCGACGTCGACTCGAAGGCGGTTGAGATATTGGATCGGGGTGATGCCGGTCTTGTCTCGAAAGGCGCGCACGAAATGGAACTTGCTGAGGCCGGCCCGGCTTGCGACCCGCCGCAAATCCAGATCCGGCGAGCCCATCTCATCGCGAAGAACCGCCCGCGCGCGCGCGGCGGGGCCCGGGTAGTAACCCCTCCTTTCCAGCGTTCGAAGCTCGGCGCTCGCGCCGTGCTTAAGTCCGGTCGTGATCTCGATGACCAGCTCGGTCAACGCGCAGTCGACGGCGACGGGGGAGGTCCCGGGAGTGGCGGCGGCGCTAAAAAGAGCGTCGAGGGCGGCTCGAAGAGGCGGAGCGGGTCGCAGCAGGGCGTCATCGAAGACGAGCTCGTCGGCGTTCATCCGGACGTCCGCAAGGAGATCGTCGACGAAACCCGGGTGGATGATCACCGCGCGCAGATCGCTCAGATTCGGGTTCGCCGAGCATTCCTCGACATGCCGCTCGCGCGCGTTGAACACCATGAGCGCGTCGTCCTCAATGATCCAGCTCTTGCCGCGAAAGCGCCGCTGATGGCGCGTGCCCCCGGCGGCGAAGCAAAGCTCGAGGCCGGGATGCTCGGCTTGCGAGTGCTCGTAGTAGCCGGCGGTGGCGACTCGCAGCGTGGTGCAAAGCCCGAAGTGGTCCCGGCGGCCGGTGACGCAAGAAGCAGATCGCATCGCGTCCAATCTTAGCATGCGTCGCCGCGCCGCCGCGACGGCCCCTTCGCCGGTTGCGCGTGACGCCGCGCCGCTGATTCGCTAGAATCGGCTCATGAAGAATAAAGTCAGGTCGATGAAGGACGCCGTCGCGCAGCTCGTCCATGACGGCGACACGGTCGTCATCGAGGGCTTCACGCATCTCATCTGCTTCGCGGCCGGCCACGAGATCATCCGCCAGAAGAAGAGGAACCTGACCCTGGCGCGCCTCACGCCCGACCTCATCTACGACCAGATGATCGCCGCGGGCGCGGCCAGGAAGCTGGTCTTCTCCTGGGCCGGCAACCCGGGCGTGGGCTCTCTGCACGCCTTTCGCCGCGCCGTGGAGGCCAAGCCGCCGGCTCTCGACATCGAGGAGTATTCCCACTTCGGCATGGTCGCGCGCCTGTGCGCGGGCGCCGCGAACCTCCCCTTCTGGCCCCTGCGCGACTACGCGGGCAGCGACATCCCCGGCGCCAACCCCCGCATCAAGACCGTCGATTGCCCCTACACCGGCGAAAAGCTGGCGGCCGTCCCGGCCCTGCGCCCGGACGTCGTCATCGTCCACGCCCAGCGCGCCGACCGGGACGGCAACACCCAGGTCTGGGGCCTGATGGGCGTCCAGAAGGAGGCGGCCTTCGCTTCCAAGCGCGTCATCGTCGTCGTCGAGGAGCTCGTCGACGAGTCGGTCATCCGCTCCGACCCCAACCGCACCCTCATCCCGGGCCTGCAGGTCGACGCCGTCGTCGTCGAGCCGTGGGGCGCGCACCCGTCCTACGCCCAGGGCTACTACGACCGCGACAACGACTTCTATGTCGCCTGGGACAAGATCGCCCGGGAGGAGGCAGGCCTCGCCAAGTACCTCGACGAGTTCGTCTACGGCGTCGAGGACCGGGCCGAGTACATGAAGAAGAACCCGGGCCTGGCCGAGCGCCTGAAGGCCAAACCCCGGGTCTGCGCCGGCGTCGATTACGGCTACTGACGCTTTGCCTCAGTCCATCTCAGAACGGTGACTTGCGTTGCTCCTGACCTGGCATGTCTTGCTGCCCTTTACCACCCTCTCGGGCATGCCCGAGGGGGCTATTATCGCTACGCGGGCATATGATCCCGCCGTCAAACGAGCCTGTGGAAAACGCGGATAACTCGATCCGCGCGGGTTGCATTGTCCCAACCCCAAAAATCGCCGTCGCGTGCCTTCCTGCGCGTCTACAGAACACCTGCCCAGTAGCGCCACCACGCTTGCGACTCCATTTTTTTCGCATTCAAGGCCCGCCATCACGGCTTATCCGAGGATTGGGGGCAACCTAGGGCCCTTGACAAAGCGTACGACTTCCGGTACGCTTGTAATGGAGACCAAAAATGACCACTCTAACCGCCAGCACTGCCAGAGCACAGCTTTACAAGCTCCTCGATCAAACGGCCTCCTCGCATGAACCCGTTCAAATCACCGGGAAGCGCTCGAGCTCTGTTCTCATCTCCGAGGAGGACTGGCGCTCGATTCAGGAAACCCTCCATCTGCTCTCGATCCCCGGAATGCGAGAGTCGATTCGTGCCGGCCTCAAGGCTCCTGTCAGCAAGCTGTCTAAAAAGCTCGCTTGGTGAGCTGGCAACTCGTCTTTACCAAACAGGCCCAAAAGGACGCGAAGAAGCTGTCTTCCGCGGGCCTAAGACCGAAGGCGGAAGCGCTGCTTGAAGTCCCACGGAAGAACCCCTTTCAAAATCCGCCTCCGTACGAAAAACTGGTTGGAGATCTGGCAGGTGCATATTCCAGACGGATCAACATCCAGCACCGCTTGGTCTATCAGGTTTTGCCGGAAATCAAAACCGTAAAAGTCATCCGGCTTTGGACTCATTACGAATGATGCCGTCTGCGCATAACCATTTGCTTCTGCCGCCCGCCGCCTCGTTTGGGTGGATAGTTGAAGCGGCGGCGGCAAACCCTCTGCGTTATGCGTCCAGCTAACGCTCACGGATGCGCAAGTGACCTGCGCGCCATCGTTTTGGCCTTGACTTGTATATACTCCATGTATTACACTAGAACCTGATGACCATTCGGTGGGATTCCCGCAAAAGCGAGCTACTAAAACGCACGCGGGGCGTCTCGTTCGAGGAGATTCTTAAAGCAACGCCGCTGGGCGCCAGGGAAAATCCGGTGAGGTCACAGCAGAATATTCTCCTTTTCGAACTGCATGGCTACATTTGGATCGTGCCTTATGTGGAGCGCGGCGATGAGATATTCCTCAAGACTCTCTATCCCAGCCGAAAGTTCACAAAGAAATGGCGCCAAGGAGAGCTTTTCATGAAGAAAATTAAACTTAGTCGTAGCGAGAAGGCGATCGAAGCGGCATTAATCCGCGGTGAATATCGGCCTGTGAAAAAGGCTGAATTTGACCGAATAGCCGAAGCCATAGCCAGGCGCAAAAAGGATGCCGTGCTGAATATCCGGGTCAACAGCCACGACTTGGACAGCATTAAGCAGAAAGCCAAACAGATGGGAATTCCGTATCAGACATTCGTGTCGGAACTGATTCACCAGTACGCAGTCTGACGCATAACATCGGCTTGAACGGACGGCGGCCGGTGAGGAACTCCGATAGCCGCCGCCGTTCAGCCTGGCGTCTAGGCATCTCTACCCGCAAAACGGAAAAACGAACGGCTTTTTGGCCTTGCGAAAGTATACCCCTGGGTGTATACTAAACACATGACTAGAACCATTACCCTCAAAGCACTTCGTCCTGAGCTCCCGCATGTCGCGGACTCCATTGAGTCCAAGCTGGATCGCTATATCGTCACTCGGCACGGGCACCCCGTAATGATGCTCATCAGCCCCGAGGACTACGAGGGGTTGCTTGAAACCATCGAGGTGCTTTCGGATAAATCCGCCGCCAAGCGAATCCGCAAGTCTTGGAAAGAGGCGCGCGCTGGCAAGACTGTCTCCCTGGAAGCGCTCCGGCGCAGATTAGAAGGTGTATAGAGTCGAGCTGAGCCGGCAAGCGGAAAAGGACCTCGAGAAGGTCTATCGGTCTGATAAGAAGCTTTATCAGCGCTTCATCAACTCGTTTCAGGCAATCTCTCGAAATCCGATGGCAGAGGGCAAGCCTCTTCATGGTGAGCTTAAGGGATTACGGTCATACCGCTTCGGCAGCTACCGGATTTTGTACGAAGTGCGACACGGCGAACTGCTCGTGATCGTCATTGATCTCGGCCATCGACGTGAGATCTACAAGTGAAACGCTTAATGCCCAACCATCGGATAGAGCCGCCGGGCGCTCTATCAGGCGGCCTGTGCCTCTGGCGGCGCCTCGACGAGAAAAGCTAAAATCACGGCATGCCCGCTACGACCGAGGCCGCGACCGACTACACCCTCAACGAGCTGATGTGCGTGCTGGCCGCCCGCGAGATCGAGGACGGAGACGTCGTCTTCGTCGGCATCGGCCTGCCCAACCTCGCCTGCAACCTGGCCCGCGCCACCCACGCCCCGAACATGACGCTCATCTACGAGTCCGGCGCCGTGGGCGCCGTGCCCGAGCGAGTGCCCCCCTCCATCGGGGACCCCGCGCTCGTCACCGGCTCGCTCATGGTCGCCTCCATGGCCGACATCTTCCAGTCCTTCCTGCAGAACGGCAAGATCCAGGTCGGCTTCCTCGGCGGCGCGCAGGTGGACAAGCGCGGCAACATCAATACCACCGCCGTCGGTCCGTACCAGGCCCCCAAGGTCCGCCTGCCCGGCTCCGGCGGGGCCTGCGAGATCGCCATCCACGCCCGGCGCGTCATCATCGTCGCCAAGCTCGACAAGCGCGCCTTCCCGGACACCGTGGACTTCATCACCTCCCCCGGCAAGCGCGTCGCCAAGATCATCACAAACATGGGCATACTGGAACCCGACGCCTCGGGCGAGATGGCCCTGACCGCGCTCTACCCCGGCGTCGCCTTCGAACAGGTCCAAGAGAACGTGGGCTGGAAGCTCAAGCGCAAGAGCGCTCTCCTTCCCGTCGCCCCGCCCCGCGCGCGAGAGATCGAACTCCTGCGCACCCAGCTCGACCCCAATCGTCTCCACATCAAATAAGAGGCACGACACCATGGCGACAGTCGACACCAAGCAGATCATCTACTCGCTCATCGACGTGGGGCGCATCCACCCGCCCAAGAAGCAGGTCCTCAAGGGCATCTATCTCTCCTTCTACTACGGAGCCAAGATCGGCGTGCTGGGCGACAACGGCTCGGGCAAGTCCACGCTCCTGCGCATCATGGCGGGCCAAGACGCCGAGTACACCGGAGAGATCACCCAGTCCAAGGGCTACACCATCGGGCTCCTGGAGCAGGAGCCCCAACTCGACGCCGAGAAGACGGTCAAGGAAATCGTCTGCGAGGGCGTGGCCGAGACCATGAAGCTCCTCAAGGACTTCGACGAGATCAACGAGAAGCTGGCCGATCCCGCGCTCGGCGCGGGCGACATGGAGAAGCTCATGGAGAAGCAGGGCAAGCTCCAGGAGAAGATCGACGCGAGCAACGCCTGGGAGATCGATGGCACGCTCGAAGTCGCCATGGACGCCCTGCGCTGCCCGCCCTCCGGCCAGAAATGCGCGACGCTGTCGGGCGGAGAGAAGCGCCGCGTGGCCCTTTGCCGGCTTCTCCTCTCCAAACCCGACATCCTCCTGCTCGACGAGCCCACCAACCACCTCGACGCCGAGTCCGTCGAATGGCTGGAGCACCATCTCTCGCAGTACGAGGGCACCATCATCGCCGTCACCCATGATCGTTACTTCCTCGACAACGTAGCCGGCTGGATCCTGGAACTCGACCGCGGAGAAGGCATCCCCTACAAGGGCAACTACGCCAGCTGGCTGGAGCAGAAGCAGGCGCGCCTGGCCCAGGAGAGCAAGTCGGAGGGCAAACTCCAGAAGGCGCTGGCCGAGGAGCTCGAATGGGTGCGCAAGGGCGCCAAGGGCCGCCAGGCCAAGAGCAAGGCGCGCCTGTCCGCCTACGACAAGATGCTCGAGGATTCGCAAAAGGAGAAGACCTACGAGGACCTCGAGATCTATATCCCGCCGGGCCCTCGCCTGGGAGACCTCGTCATCGAGGCCAAAGGCATCGCCAAGGCCTACGGCGACAAGCTCCTTTACGACAACCTGACCTTCCGCCTGCCCCCCAACGGCATCGTGGGCGTCATCGGGCCCAACGGCGCGGGTAAAACGACTTTGTTCCGGATGATCACGGGCCTCGAGAAACCGGATGCCGGGACCTTTAAAGTCGGAGAAACGGTCAAACTGGGCTACGTGGACCAAAACCGCCGATTAAACGGAGAGAAGAACGTCTGGGAGGTCATCTCGGACGGATTGGACGTCGTCAAACTGGGCAAATTGGAGATGCCGTCGCGCGCTTATGTCGGACGCTTCAACTTCGCCGGGCAAGATCAGCAGAAGCTGGTCAAGAACCTCTCCGGCGGAGAGCGCAACCGGGTGCACTTGGCCAAGATGCTCAAAGAGGGCGCCAACGTCCTGCTTCTCGACGAGCCCACCAACGACTTGGACGTCCACACCCTGCGCGCCCTGGAGGAGGCCATCCAGGCCTTCCCCGGCTGCGCGGTGGTCATCTCGCACGACCGCTGGTTCCTGGACCGCGTGGCCACCCACATCCTGGCCTTCGAGGGAGACTCGCAGGCGACCTGGTTCGAGGGCAACTACCAGTCCTACGAGGAAGACAAGAAGAAGCGCCTGGGCGACGTCGCGCCCAAGCGCATCCACTACAAGAAACTGACGCGCGGGTGAGCCCTTTCTAAGCGTCAGCCGAGTATTTCGCGCGCCACGATGAGGGACTGGACTTCCGTCGTGCCTTCATATATTTCCGTCACCCGCGCGTCACGGAAATATCTTTCCACCGGGAATTCACGGATATAGCCGTTGCCCCCATGGATCTGGAGGGCGTCGAAGCAGGCTTTATTGGCCGCGCGCGAGGCGAAGGATTTGGCCATCGAGGCTTCCTTCGTGCATTTTTTGCCTTCGGCCAGGAGCGACGCCGCGCGGTACACGAGAAGCCGCGCCGCGTCGAGGTTGGTCGCCATGTCCGCGATCTTGGCCTGCGTCAGCTGGAAGGACGCGAGCGTCTTGCCGAACTGCTTGCGCTCCTTGGCGTATGAGACGGCCTCCTCAAGGGCGGCGCGCCCGATGCCCACCGACTGGGCCGCGATGCCCACGCGGCCCGAGTCGAGAAGGCTCATCGCGATTTTAAAACCGCCGCCGACGGGGCCGAGGAGTTGGCCCTTCGGTATCTTCGCGTTTTGGAAGACAAGCTCGCGCGTGTCCGAGGCGCGCAGGCCCATCTTCTTTTCTTTTTTACCGACGCTGAAGCCCGGCATGCCCTTCTCGACGATCAGACAGGCGATCCCTCGCGAGCCCGCCTCGCGATTCGTGGAGACGAAGACGACGAAGACCTGGGCGAAGCCCCCGTTGGTCACCCAGGCCTTGGTCCCGTTGACCAGGAAGTGATCGCCTTGGTCCGCCGCGAAAGTCGCGAGAGAACCGGCGTCCGTCCCGGCGTTCGGCTCTGAAAGGCAATAGGCCCCCACCCAATCGCCGGCGGCGAGCTTCGGAAGATACTTCTTCTTCTGCTCCTCGGCGCCGTGCTTGACGATGGCCGCGCAGACGAGCGAGTTATGGACCGTCACGCAGACCTGGAAAGCGGCCGAGCCGCGGGCCAATTCCTCCATCGCCGCGGCGTAGGCCAGGGGATCGACGCCCAGACCGCCGAAAGCCTCGGGCACCGAGAGCCCGAAGAAGCCCAGTTGCGCGCCTTCCCGGTAGACCTCGGCGGGGATGGCCTCGCGTTCATCCCAGGCCAAGGCGCCCGGCTTAAGGCGCTTGTCCGCGAACTCCTTGGCGGAGTCGCGAAGCATCGTCATCGATTCCGTCAGCTCGAAATCCATTATTTCCCGGGGTAGTCGTAGAAGCCGGAGCCCGACTTCACCCCCAGCCGTCCCGCCTGCACCATTTGACGCAGCAGCGGGCACGGCCGATATTTCGAGTCGCAAAAACCCTGGTGGAGGACTTCCATGATGGCCAGGCAGACGTCGAGGCCGATATAGTCGGCGAGCTGCAAGGGACCCATCGGATGCGCCATGCCCAGCTTCATGACGGCGTCGATGTCCTCCTTCGTCGAGACGCCTTCCATCAGGCAGAAGATCGCCTCGTTGATCATCGGCATCAAGACGCGATTGGAGATGAACCCGGGGAAGTCCTTGGCCGAGGCGGGAGTCTTCCCGAGCGCGATCGATAATTCGCGCGCGGCCTGATACGTCTCATCGGACGTCTGTAGGCCGCGGATGAGCTCGACGAGCTTCATCACCGGGACCGGGTTCATGAAGTGCATGCCGATGACCCGCGACGGGTCCTTGACCGAAGCTGCGATTTCGGTAACGGCAAGAGAGGATGTATTCGTGGCCAGGATGGCGCCGGGCGCGGCCGCCGCGTCGAGTTCGCGGAAGACGGATTTCTTGAGCTCCATGCGCTCCGAGACTGCCTCGACGGCGAACTGGAAGCCGGGGGCCTCCTTCGGCGAGAGGGCGGGCTTGATGCGCGCCAAGGCCGCGTCCCTGCCGGCGGCCGTGACGGCGCCCTTGGCGACCTGCCGGTCCAGGTTCCTGGCGATGACGGCCAGGGCCTTGTCGGCCAGTTCCTTCTTTGCCTCCACCAAAGTCACCTCGAAATCCTTCAGCGCGAAGACGTGGGCTATGCCGTTGCCCATCGTGCCTCCGCCCACGACGCATACGCGCTTGATGTCCATGCGCGGATGTTACAAATTCCTCCCGGGCGCGTCCAACGGCATGGGCCGCTATCGCCCGATGAGGCCGAAAGACCCAAGACGGGTGAGCCCCATTGCCCCGCCCGGGCTTCCCCTCTTGGCCCATAGGGCTTTGGCGGGTCTGTCCTAGAATGGGGGCAATGACAAAGACCCTGAGCCTTCTGCTGAGCTTGGCCTCCTCGACGCAGGCCGCCTTAGCCCGCGCCGTCCCCGTGACGGCCGCGCCGGTCTCAGGAGCCTGGTCGGGGCCTCCCCTCGGCGCGGCCTCTCTTGCCGCGAGCATCACCGCGCCCATCGCCTCCTCCCTGCCCGTCTGCGTGCTCGCCCCCGCCGTGCGCGCGCCGTGGGCGACGGGACTCCCAAATATCGAGAGCTTGATGCCGCAGGAAGCGGATGGCCATTCCGAGGAAGCGCTCACTTTAAAGGGCCGTGAGTTCTTCGACGGCAAGGTCGGCAAGGCCGCCGCCTCGGCTGTCGCCGTCCCCGTGTCCGCGACGGTCGGGGGCCGCCCCTCGCGCCTGGACCCGGGCTGGAGCCTGGGCTCCTTTGCGAGTGCCGTCGATGGCCTGCCGATCTTCTACAAGCGCCGCGACGTGAAGAACTCGAAATCCCCGCGCATCTACGCCGGAGGCCTCGCGCTGCAAGAGAGCTTCGATCCCCTCTTCTCCGTCCAGGCCGAGCCTGCGCGCACCCAGATCTTCCTGTGGATGCGCGGGCACTCCCCGACGCAGTGGAACCCCACGCGTTCGCCGCTGGACGCGGACGCCCGCGACCTGGCGCGCGCCATTCTCCTCGCGGCGAAGGACTCCCTCACGGGGAGCGTCGAGTTGGCCCTTCACTCCTTTGCCGCCATCGTATTCCAGCGCATGGTCCAACTGCGCCGCGACCCTGAGGTCCGCGAGGCCCTCGGGCGGCTCGAAGGCTCCCGCATCGTCTTGCTCCACGCCACCACCCACTTCGACGACAGCGAGAAACAGGCCGGCCCCGACTTCGAGCGCATGAGCGAAGCCACCCGCAAATTCATCGACTGGCTCGACTTGATGGACGCCGCGGCCGACAACTGGCGCCTCTTGGCTCGGATCAACCCCTTCCTCGGTCCCCAGATCGCGATGTGGCTGTCGCAATGGCGCCTACAGCGCGAGCAGGTCCTCGCCATGGCCTCCAAGGAAGCGGCCGGGATGATGCGCAAGGATTTGGAAACCCCCTGGCCGCAGGCCATCGACTCCATCCGTCGCGGCTTCATGAAGGACCTCAACGATGACGCCCGGAACGCGGGCTGGCAGGAAGCCATGCTCCGCCGCTCCAGCGACATGTTCCGATTGGAGTTCACCAAGAACGACGTCCGCGTCATCCGCCGCCTCGGCATGCGCCTCGACCTGGTCCACGCGACGCAAGACCAACTCCTTAATTGGGGTAGCGCCCGCGTCCTCTTCGGCCTGCTCGGCATCCCGACCCCCGAGGCCGCTCCGGCGCCGGGTGGCGTGCTGTCGAGCCGCGACGGCCTCTTCCGCGCTCGCATCGTGTCGGGCGACCACTATTTCCCGCTTAAGCGGCCCGAGCAGCTGGGCCCCCTGCTCGAGCCATGAGCCTCGTTCGCGCCTTCGGCTTCCGCATCGACCTGCCGCGCCTGCCGGTCCTGACCGAAACGGACCTGCCCGACCTGACCACGCGCGCTCAGCGCGCCGCTGGGACCGTGGCCCCCGACGCCCACCACATCGTCCCGCCCGCCTGGCTATGGGCGAACCTCGACGCCCCCGTCCCCGGACGCCTCATCGAGGGGACTCTGCCCGACGACCACCATGCCCGCTTCCTCCTGCGTCTGCCCCGGGACTGGAACGGGCGACTCGTCGTGGCCGCCGCCTCCGGCATCACCGACGAGCGCACCTACGATCTCTACTTCTCCGATTTCGCCCTCAGCCGCGGCTACGCCTTCGCCGCCACGGACAAGGGTGTGCGGCGCGCGGTGCTCGATGCAGACACGGTGCTGATGCCCCTGACGCCTCAGAGCAGTCTGCGCCGCTGGACGTCGCGGCTGCAGGCACTGGCATCATTCGCTCGTCAGACGGCCAAACGGCGTTATGGGAGAGCCCCAGAGAAGACCTACGCCGTGGGCCTCTCCAACGGAGGCTTCCTCGCGCGGCGCGCCGCCGAATCGGGCTTCGTCGACGGCGCCGTCGAGGTCTCGGGAGTGCTCTGGCGCGCCGCGAAGGGGAACCTCTTGCGCGAGCTTCCGGCCGCCCTGCGCGCGACCGCCCGCAAGCCGTGGAACCGCCCGGCTCTGCGCCGCGCGGGCATGCCCGCCGGCGACGCGCGGTGGGACCCTCTCCTGGCCCACTATCGGGCGATCTATTGGGAATCGTCCTTGGGGCTGTTCCTCAGCGACCTCGACCCGGACTATGACGGCCCCGCGGAGGACTACGACCTCGACTCGCGCCCCGCTTCCGTGAGGGAGACGATCTCGGGCTTCGAGAACACGGGCGACCTGCGCGCACCCCTGATCTCCATCTCCGGCCGCCATGACTTTCTCATCTCCTGCGCCGGCCACGCCGAGTCCTACCGGGACCTGGTGCGCTCCCGCGGCAAGGAGAGCCTCCACCGGATGCTCTTCGTGGAGAACGCCTCGCACATCGACTCGAACGCGGCGGCCTTCCCGTTCGTCGAGCCCCTCATGCCCCGCGCCCACGCGGCGTTCGAGGATCTCGTCGCCTGGGTCGAGAAAACTCCCTCCGCTTCCCCTTTAAAGACTACCGGGCGGTCCAGCCGCCGTCGACGCTGATGGACGCGCCGCGGATCTGGGCCGCGGCCTCGGAGCAGAGGAACACGACCACGCCTCCAAGCTGTTCCGGAGTGGCGAACTCCAGAGAGGGCTGCTTCTCGGCGAGGAGCTTGTGCCGAGCGGCCGAAACCGGGATCTTCTCGCGGGCGGAGATGGCGTCGATCTGCTTCTGGACCAGGGGCGTCAGGACCCAGCCGGGGCAGACGGCGTTGCAGGTGACCGGCGTGGCTGCGGTCTCCAGGGCCACGACCTTGGTCAGTCCGACTAGACCGTGCTTGGCCGCCACATAAGCCGCCTTCTGGACGGAGCCCACCAATCCATGCGCGGAAGCCACGTTGATGATGCGCCCCCAGCCGTGCTTCTTCATGCCGGTCAGGGCGGCACGGATCGTATGGAAACTTGAGGACAGGTTGACCGCGAGAATTTGATCCCACTTCTCGGCCGGAAACTCCTCGATCGGGGCCACGTGCTGGATGCCGGCGTTGTTGACCAGGATGTCCACGCCGCCGAACTTCGCCTGCGTATCGCGTATCAATTGAGCGGCCTCGGAAGGCTGGGACATGTCCGCCGAATGATGTGCGGCCTTTGCGCCGGAAACCCGCGCCAGTCCGTCGCACATCTGCGCGATTTCCAGGGCGTCCCCGAAGCCGTTGAGCATCACCGAAGCGCCCTGGGCGGCGAGGCCTCGGGCGATGCCCAGGCCGATCCCGCTGGTGGAACCCGTCACGACCGCCGTTTTGCCTTTGAGCATGCCCGGATTCTCCCGCATCAGGAAGGGCCTGTCAACGGACCGCTTTCCCGTTGTCGGGTTCATCGGGAAAACGCTAAAATGGAATATGGCCAATCAAGTGAAGTCGGACCCCTCTCGACAGCCCTTCCAGTATCCTCTGAAACGGCAGTTCCAGGAGCCCGACTGGACTCGTCTGCCCGGCTATAAAACCGTCACCGCGCAGCAGTGGCAGTCCGCGCTCTGGCAGCGCCAGCACTCGGCCAAGAACCTCAAGGACCTCAAGGAAGCCTTCGGGCCCTTTCTGAGCGACGCGCTCGCCGAGGACATGGCCCGGGACCAACGGGAGATGGCGACGATGTCGCTGCTCATCCCGCCGCAGATGATCAACTGCATGGATGAGCATGATCTCAAGAACGATCCGGTCCGCCGCTACATGCTGCCGATGTTCTCCGACCGCCACCCCGTGTGGCCCAACCACCCCAGGGCCAGCCGCGACAGCCTCCACGAGAGCGAGATGTGGGCCGTCGAGGGCCTGACGCACCGCTACCCCACGAAGGTCCTCGCCGAGATGATCGCCACCTGCCCCCAGTACTGCGGCCACTGCACGCGCATGGACCTCGTCGGCAATTCGGTGCCTCAGGTGCGCAAGCATAAGTTCGAGCAGCCTCCCAAGGAGCGCTACCAGGCGATGCTTGAGTACTTGCGCAAGACGCCCGCGGTCCGAGACGTGGTGGTCTCCGGCGGAGACATCGCCAGCGTGCCCATCGCCCAACTCGAGGACTTCGTGATGTCCCTGCTGGATATCCCGAACATCCGCGACATCCGCCTGGCCTCCAAAGCCCTCCAGGCGCTGCCCCAGCATTTTTTGCAAGACGACGTCCTCAAGGCCTACGACCGCATCGCCAAGAAAGCCTGGGACCGCGATGTGGACATCGCGATGCACACGCACGTCAACTGCGCCCGGCAGGTGACGCCTCTCGTCGGCAAGGCCGTGCGCAAGATCCTGGAGATGGGATTTCGCGACGTGCGCAACCAAGGAGTCCTCTTACGCGGAGTCAACTCCACGCAAAACGATCTCTTAGAACTGTGCTTCATGCTCCTTGATCACGCGAAGATCATGCCGTACTACTTCTACATGGCCGACATGATCCCGAACTCCGAGCACTGGCGCCTGTCGATCTCCGAGGGCCAGAGGCTTCAACACGACATCATGGGCTACTTGCCGGGGTTTGCGACCCCGCGCGTGACGGTGGACGTGCCGTACGTGGGCAAACGCTGGATCCATCAGCTCGCCGACTACGACCGGGTCAGGGGCATCTCCTACTGGACGAAGAGCTACCGCACCGGCATCGAGGCCGACGACGAGGGGGCCCTCACGCGCCGCTACGAGTACCTCGACCCCGTCTACTCCCTCGCGCCCGAGGGCCAGGCGTATTGGAAGCAGGAAGCCGAGAAAGCCTCCGCGCGAGTTTAGCGCCCGTTGTCGTTTTTTTTACCCTCCCTTTGCCGTATTTTAATTGATTCTCGCCGCTCACGGGGTCAAACTCTTTTTATGAAACTACTGATCGTGGAAGACGACGACGACGCGGCCAGCTTCATGCAATACATCATGGAGCAGGAGCAATACAGCGTGCTCGCGGCAAGAACCATGAGCGATGCCAAGCGCCACCTCGAGGATTTTACCCCCGATCTCATCATCATGGACCGCGGCCTGCCCGACGCGGACGGCCTGGATTTCTGCCGGGAACTCAAGAGCGACCCGCGCTTCTCGCGCGTCCCGGTTCTCTTCGTTTCCTCCGCGAAGTCGCCGTCGGAGGTCGCCGCAGGATTTGCCGCGGGCGGAGACGACTACGTGATCAAGCCTTTTTTCTTCATCGAGCTCGTCGCCCGGACCCACGCCCTCTTGCGGCGCGCCGAGATGTCCCGCGCCTAGCGGGCCTGGAGGGCCGCAAGGAGTTCTCGAGCGAAATCCGCCAAGGACGGATCACGCGCTCCCATCACCAAGACGAGGTCGCCCTCCCGCGCCTGGGCGGCGACCTCGGCGACGATGGCGGCGCGCTCCGGGACGTGGAAGGCGTTGCGGCCTCTGGCGCGCAGAGGCTCCGCCAAGTCGCGCGAGGAGACGTCCTTGCTGGCGGCGCCGCCCGCGTAGTAGATATCCGCAAGCCAAAGACGGTCCTCCGGGCGCAGTCCCTCGGCGAACGCCTCGATGAGCTCGTTTTTAAGATAGCGTGTGGGCGCGAAGCCGTGGGGCTGATAGACGGCCAGGACGCGGCGGCCGCGCGGGCGGGCCGCGCTCAGAGTCGCCGAGATTTTGGCGGGATTGTGGGCGAAATCGTCGACGACCTCCACGCCGCGCGCCGTTCCCAGGCTCTGGAAGCGGCGCGCCACCCCTTTGAAGCAAGCCAGGGCCCGGCTGCAGTCGGCCAGGGGAACTCCCTCATTGAGGCACGCGGCGACGGCGGCGACGGCATTGGCGATGTTATGACGCCCGGGGACCGGGAGTTGGAACCGGACGTCCCGCACGCGGAAGCCGGAGCCCCGCGCGCGCAGATCCAAGCCCTCGGCTCGCACCGCTCCGGACTCCAGGCCGAAAGTCTGGTCGGCGCGGATGCCTCCTAAAGCGGGGTCGTCGGCGTTGACCAGGGCGGTCTTCATGCGGGCGCGAAACTTAAGAAATATCTCCCTCAGCGCGCCGACCTCTTGATGGTCCTTGGTCAGATTGAGGAAGACCCCCACGGCCGGCCGGTAGTTGAGCAGAGATCCGTCGCTCTCGTCGGCCTCGACGACGAGCAGGTCAGATTTCCCGCGCCAGGCGTTGCCGAAGAGGCCCCGCTCCTCGAGCGCCAGCAGACTGCCGCCCGTGATGACCGAGGGCCCGCGGCCCGCGCCTTCCAGGATTTCGAAGATCATGGCGACGACGGTGGACTTGCCGCTGGTTCCGGTGACGGCGACGGCGCGCATCCTCTCCACGTATTGCGCCAGGAACTCGGAGCGGTGCCGCACGGGCACGCCCAGTGCCTTGGCGGCGGACACCTCGGGGTTGGCGTCCTCGATGGCGGTCGAGAGCACCACGAGGTCCGTCTCGCGGGTGACGGCGCCGCCGTCCTGCGCGAACAGCCGCACTCCCATGGCTTCCAGCTTTTTGCGCAAGGCCGCGCCCCGTCCGCGGTCGAAGTCCCGGTCGGAACCCGTGGCTTGGCCCCCGTCCATGACGTGGATCTGAGCCAAGGCGCTCATACCCGCGCCTCCAATCCCTACGAAGTGGATGAGGGGTTTCTCAGGCGTATTTCTTATAGACCGGCTCGTATTGGCGCGACTTTGCGAAGGCCAGCATGTCCCTGGGCTTGGGCTCGGTCGCCAGGCCGCGCCGGTAGGCCACCGACATGACCGCCGCCGCGATGTGCGCCGACACCTCTCGGATCTTGGTCAGCGGCGGGAACAGGCAACCCGTGTCCAGGTCGCCCTGCGTGACGAGTCTTGCCAGCGTCTTGGCGGCCTCGTAGAACATCTCGTCGGTCACGCGCTTGGCCGCGCAGGCGACGACTCCCAAGCCCACGCCCGGAAAGATGTAGGCGTTGTTGCCCTGTCCCGAGACGTAGGTCCTGCCCTGGTGCTCGACCGGGGCGAAGGGACTGCCGCTGGCGAACAAGGCTCGGCCGTCGGACCAGACGTAGGCCTCCTCGGCCGAGCACTCGGCCTGGGAGGTCGGATTGGAGAGCGCGAAGATGACGGGCCGTTGGTTGATCCTGGACATCTCCTCGACGATCTCCTTGGTGAATTGCTTGGCCATGCCCGAGACCCCGATGAGGGCCGTGGGCTTGAGGACCTTGACCGCCGCGGCGAGGTTGCCCACCGGCGGGTGCTTGTGGGCGTAGGGCTTCTTGTGGTCCTGGAGGTCCGAGCGGGAACTCTCGACTAAGGCCTTGGAGTCCACGAACCAGCAGCGCTTCTTGGCCTCCTCCTTCGTCAGGCCCTCGGCGACCATGGCGCCGACGATGAGGTCGGCGATGCCGATGGCGGCCTCGCCCGCTCCGTGGAACAGGATCTTCATGTCCTTGAGCGCCATCCCCGTCAGGCGCGTGGTTGAGAATAGCCCGGCCAGGGTCACCGAGGCGGTGCCTTGGATGTCGTCGTTGAAGGTGCATATCTCGTCGCGGTACTTCTCGAGAAGCCGGAAGGCGTTATGGTTGGCGAAGTCCTCGAACTGGATGAGGGCCTTGGGGAAGACCTCCTGCACGGCCTGGACGAATTCATGGATGAGGTCGTCGTACTCCTTGCCCGCGATGCGCTTCTCGGGCATGCCCAGGTAGAGCGGGTCGTTGAGGAACTTCTCATTGTTGGTGCCCACGTCCAGCATGACGGGCAGGGTTTGCTCCGGGTGGATGCCGGCGCAGGCCGTGTAGAGGCTCAGCTTGCCCACCGGGATGCCCATGCCGTTGCAGCCGAGGTCGCCCAGGCCCAGGATGCGCTCGCCGTCGGTCACGACGATGACGCGGACGTCCTGGTGGGGCCAATTCTTCAGGACCTGCTTGACGGCGCCCTTCTCGTACTTGGTGATGAAGATGCCCCGGCTGCGGCGGAAGATGTGGGCGTACATCTGACACGCGGCGCCGACCGTCGGGGTGTAGATGATCGGCATCAACTCATCGATGTAGTCCTGAACGGCGCGGTAGAAGAGGGTCTCATTGCGATCCAGGAGCGCGATCATCTCCACGTACTTCTGGAGATCGCTGGTCTGGCGGCGGATGTTGTTGATGAGGCGCAGAACCTGCTGGTCCATGGTCGAGACGCGGGGCGGCAGGAGGCCCAAAAGGCCCAGCTTCTTGCGCTCTTCGTTCGTGAAAGCGGTTCCCTTGTTAAGGGACGGGTTATGGAGAAGGTCCACGCCGGTTTTCCCGGGATGGACGGATGTCTTGGCCGAGGGCGGGATCTTGGTGGCAGGCATGCTTCCTCCTTTCGCAACGATTTTACCAAAGATTCCGCCTCGGATTGCCATCCGCAAAGAGAATCGCTAAGATGAGCGCATGGCGATCACCTTCACCCCCTACGGCGGCATCGACGGCCTTCTGGTCGTCGAAGGCGAGGATTTCCCGGATGACCGGGGAACCTTCATGGAATCTTTCCGGACCGACGTCTGGGCCAAGGCCGGCCTGCCCCCCCTCCTCCAGGACAACCTCTCTCGATCCAAGCGCGGGGTCATCCGCGGCCTGCATTACCAGAGGCAACCCCATGCCGTGGGCAAACTGGTGCGCTGCGTGAGCGGCCGGATATTCGACGCGGCCGTGGACATCCGCAAAGACTCCTCGAGCTTCGGCAAGTGGGCTTCGATCGAACTCGATGGGTCGGGCAACCGGGCCTTTTGGATCCCGGCCGGGTTCGCCCACGGCTTCTGCTCCCTCACCGACGACGCCGTCGTCGCCTACAAAGTGACCGGCTACTGGGCCCCGAACGTGGATGGGGGGCTGAGATGGAACGATCCGTCCGTCGGCGTGGCCTGGCCCCTGCCCGCCGGCGAGGTCCGCCTCAGCCCCAAAGACGCCGCCCTGCCCTTCCTCGGCGAGCTCGGCCGATGATCGGTCTCCTCGCCGCCCTCGCCCTGCCCGCCTGCGCCGCGCAGAACTCGCTGCTGCGCTCCCGCCCGGCCGCCGCCCTGGTCAACGAGACCATCGAGCTCAAGCCCGTCGATGGTCATCACTTCAACCTGGAGGCCCCGCAGAAATGCGGTTCGAACCGGGCCGACGAGGTTCTCCCCCGCCGCTTTCGCTGCCAGATCAAGGCGAGCGGCAAGGTCGCCGTCCTCGTCAGCATCTGCGACGACGCCAAGACCTTCTGCCGACAGGAGCGCTTCGAGGTGGAGGTCCGCGGCGTCTCCGCGCAAGCGGCCGCGTCCTCCCCGGCGCAATCCCCTCCCAGAGGCGGCAAGCGCGCGCCCGAGGGCTTCATCGACAACGAGCCGTCCAAGGCCTTGGCCCTGGCGCGGCGCGAGGGACGACTCCTCTTCATAGACTTCTACGGCATCTGGTGTCCCCCCTGCAACGAATTGGAGGAGCACGCCTACCCCGACCCCTCCTTCCAGGCCGCCGCCGCGGACTTCGTGAAGATCGGACTCGACGCGGACGCCGAGATATCCTTCGACTGGAAGGCTCGCTTCAAGGTCGGCGGCTACCCGACCCTCATCGTCGCGGACGCCGACCTCCGGGAACTGGGACGCGTCGTGGGCTATCGGACGGGACCGTCCCTGGCTCAGTTCCTGCGGGAAGCGAAGTCTTTCCAGGGGGAGCCGGCCGAGCAGGAACGCCTGCGCGCGGCGCGCCGTCACGCGCAGCGCGGAGAGTTCGACGAGGTCGACAAGACGCTCTCCGGCATCGCCGGTCCCGACGTGGGAAGAGAACGCCTTCTAGCCCGGCGGGAACGCGCCCGCCGCGAGGAAGACCAGGCCGCGGACCTGGCCGCGGCCAAGGAACTGGCCGCCGTGTTCCCGAACGACCCCCAGTTCTCGGACTGGGCCCTGGCGATCGCCGAGGCCGACCAGACCGCGGGGGCGGCCCTCAGGCAGCCTCTGCGCCGCTCGGTGGAGTACTGGTCCTCCTCCGCCGCGCTCGCAGAGTCGGGCTACGGCGTCGCCGATCTCATTTCCAACGAGGCGTCCTTCTTCGAGGCTCTAGGCTCGACCGATGAGGCCAGGGCCCTCTGGTCTAAGGCCGCCGACGCCTACGCGACGCAGGCCGCGCAGTCCCCCCTCAAGGTCCCGCGCGCCGCGAACCTCGGCCGGGCCGAGGCCCTGAGCAGCGCCGGACGAAAAGCCGAGGCCCTGGCCCTCTACGCCGAGCTCGCGGCGGCGTACCCGGATGAGTTCACCTTCAACTACGAGTACGCCTCGGCGCTCAAAGACGACAGCCAGGCCGCGGACGCCTTTGCCTACGCGGTCAAAGCCGAGCGGAGCGCCTACGGAGACAACTGGCTGAGGGCGGTCCGCCTGAAAGCGGAGTTGGAATTAAAGCTCGACCGCGCGAAGGACGCGGCCAAAACCGTGGACGATGCCCTGGCCCAAGTGGTGATGCCTAAGTCCTCGGACGTCAGGACCGGGCGCTATCTACTCGCCCTGCGCCGCCTGCGCGAGACGATCACCGCCTCTTGCCCGGGTGCAAGCCGGGCGCGTCGCCCTGGGGCTCGACGGCTTTCTCCTTGAACGACGGGTCGCGCGCGATGGCCATCGCGCGCAGGGCCGCGGCGGCCAGGAGAGGCTTGTCCTTGCTCGTCAGCATCCGCCACAGAATCGAGGGCTGGGGCGCCCCGTCCGGGCCCAGGTTCGCGCGCGCGTACTCGGCGAACTTGCCGGAGCGGACCACGATCTTGGCCCACGCCTCCGGCGCGGCGAAGTAGGCCTGCTCGTGGCGAAAATGGATCGCGTCGTGTTCGGGGCTTACGCTCATGAGGCGCTCGAGCGCCGCCATATCCTCGGCGCGGCCCGCCTTCTCCAGGGCCAGCACGTAGGCGAGCATCACCGCCCAGGTGTCGTCGTCTTTGGAGACATCGCGCTCATCGAGATAGCGGTTGATGCCGGCCGAGAGCCCTCCGGAAAGGCGTTCGCGGGCGACCAGTTCGGCCCAGGCGGCGGCCGCCGCGTAGCGCCCGCTGCGGTCTCCGGTCCCGCGCTTGCCGTTCAGGACCTGCCGGAGCAGGTCCCAAACGCCCTGCGTCGGCGCGCTCGTCTCGCCGAGGAGCTTGAAGATGGCGATCTTGCGCGTCGTGCCGGACTGGTTCCAAGCCAAGTCGTCGGAGAACTCGGCGACCAGTTCGCCCTGACTGCCCATGCGCCGGTAGAACTGCGCCAGGCCGTCGCCATCCTCGCGGATGTCCTCGAGGTCGGACGGATAGCCCAGCGCTCCCAGGGCGCGCCGGGCGGCCGCAATGATTGCTCCGCCATTATCTAGGGAAGCGGCGCGAGAAGACGCCTCGCGCGTCGCCTGGAGGCCGGCGCGCTGGTATATCTCGGCCAAGGCGGCGATGAAGGCCGTCTTGAGCGGGGTGAAGGCGTCACCCTCAAGGTTGCCGGACTGGCGCAGCACCGCCTCCAGGGGCTCGATGTCGGCGGTCTCGCCCAGGCGCTGGAGCACCAGGGCCGCGGTCATCGCCATCGGGCTCTCGGAGCCGAGCTTGACGGCGGGCGCGTCGCCGGACCAGCCGCGCTCCTTGATCCAGGTCCGCATCAGCGCGGCTTCCTCGGGGCCCGCGATGCGCGCGTAGGCCTCGGCGGCGGCGATGCGGATGGATATCCCGTCTTGATCGTGCTTCGAGAGACGGGACTGGTCGATGAAGCGCAGCAAGAGGCCTCGCAGCTTGGCCGTCTCTCCGACTTGATGCGGCGCGGCGGGCCCGTCGAAGACGGCCGCGGCCTTCTCCTTCGCCGGAGCGTCGACGAGCCGGGGGGCATCCTTGAGGATCTCCAGCCAGATCTGGGTGCGGCCGGAGGCGCTCGCGTAGCCCATGCGCGCGCCGGGGATGCCGCGCAGGCGGCCATAGAGGTCGAGCAGGTAATGGTTGCGCACGATGGAGGAGTGGAGGTTTAAGTCGTCGACGAGTCTCTGGGCGGCCTCGTAGCCGGCCGGCGGCGCGCCCGTGAAGTGGGCCGCGAGGTATTCCCTGTCCGCCTGAGTCAACTCGGCGTCGAAGCTCACCGCTAGCCGCACGGCGTCCGCGGAGACGGAACTGGTGAGTTCAAGCGGCTTGGCAAGCGCGGCCTTCTCGGCCTTGTCCTTGGCGAAGGCGACGAACTGCTTGAGCCAGCCCTCGCCGACCTCTCCCGGCCGCACCGCGACGGCGGAGACGACGGGCGCGCTCCAGCCGGCCCGCTCCACGGAGTCGGTCACGGCCTGGATCTCGGCGCGAAGCGCGGCGTCGGCGGCTTTCGGCTTATTGTGCAGGGCGGCGACGCTCCGCGCCGGCGGCGGCAGGCTCAGAGCCGAACCTGGAGCGAAGAAGGCCCGATCCGGCGCCGTCTCGGCCTTCTTGCCGTCCGAGGCGGGCGGGGCCGGACGCGCGCCGCGCATCATTTTGTCGAAGAGGCCCTCGGAGGGCTCCTCCGCCTCGCCGTCGCCGGCGAGGCGCTCGATGAGCGTGAAGACCTCCGCGGCGACCCGGCGCGCCGAGCCTTCGACCACGCTGCGGTCGGTGGTCCTCATGGGCTTGGCCTCGGCGACGAAGACGATCCTGCCGCCCTCGGCCCGGATATTGATGAGGCCGCCGCGCACGTTCTTGCGTCCCTGCGCCGCCTCGTCCAGTATCCACTTCGCCATCGGATCGATGATGTGCTTCTCGATGGCCGCGGTCATCGGGCGAGCGCCGTAGAGAGGCGAGAAGCCCTCGACCGCAAGGAAGTCGATGACCGACGGGTCGATCTCCAGCTCAGTGCCATGACGGTCGATCAGGAGGTCCTTGAACTCCGCCATCTGGAGCGAGGCGATCTTGGCGATGTCCTGCCGGCGCAGGCGGTTGACGCGGATCCACTTGTTCTTGGAGCGCGGGTCCTCGTCGAGGCGGTTCAAGAACTCCGGACGGAAGCGGGCCTTAAGGCTAACGGACACTGCCTCGTCGAGCTCCTTGTCCCAGGCGGCCTCGATTTGCGCGATGTTCTTGGCGCGCAGCTCGATCGAGTCGTTGTGCTTCTCTACGGCCTCGATCATGGTAGCGTACTTCTCGCCGTCGACCGTGCCCATGCCGGCGTTGGAGGTCATAAGGATGACGGTGTTCTTGAAGTCGATGGTGCGGCCCTCGCCGTCGGTCAGGCGGCCGTCGTCCAGTATCTGCAGCAGCACGTCGAAGACCTTCGGATGGGCCTTTTCGATCTCGTCGAAGAGGATGACGGAGTAGGGCTTCTTGCGCACCGCCTCGGTCAGTTGGCCTCCCTCGCCGTAGCCGACGTAGCCGGGAGGCGCGCCGGTCAGGCGCTGGGCGTTGTGCTCCTCCATGTATTCGGACATGTCCATGCGGATCATGGCCTCGGGGTCCTTGAAGAGGAATCGCGCCAGCTCCTTGGCGAGATAGGTCTTGCCCACGCCGGTCGGGCCCGTCAGCAGGAACTTGCCCATGGGCCGGTGGGGGTTGGAGAGGCCCGCCTTGTTGCGCCGGATGGCGTTGGCGATGGCCGTCAGCGCGGGCTCCTGGTTGACCACCCGCTCGCCGACGGTCTTCTCCATGTCGTTGTAGCGCGACGCGTCGTCGGCGCCCATGTCGAGCTGGCCGGAGGCGATGCCCGTCTTCTGCGCGATGACGCGCTTGACCACGTCGATGGTGATCCGGCCCTCGCCGTCCTTGACGGATTCGCGCTCGGCGTAGAGCGCCTCGGCCTTCTGGATGAGGCCGGCGATGCGGTTGTAGGACTCGATGGGCAGGGCCAAAGTCGAGGCGACGGCCTTGTCCATCAGGGCCTGGCGCGCCTCGTTGACGGCGACGACGAGCCGGCTCCAAATTTCACGGACGTCGAGGGTGATCGCCGCGCGCAGGTTGTCGGGACGCGCGAGCTCGGCGCCGTCCTGAACGGCCTTGATGGCCTTGTCCGGGTTGAAGTTCGTCTTGTCGAACTGGTCGGCGAGCTTGGCGGCCGCCGCCAGGGATTCATCCGGGATGAAAGCATCATGGAGCTTGCGCAGATGGCCCTTGAGCGCCCGCAGGATGGTGATGGTCTTCTCGACGCTAGGCTCCTCCACGTCGATCTTCTCGAAGCGCCGGCGGAAGGCGTCGTCCTTCTCGATGAACTCCTTGTAATCCTTGCGCGTGGTCGTGGCGATGACGGCGATGCGTCCGTCGCGCAAGGGCCCCTTCAGGGCATTGGCGATCTTCCGGCCGCTGGCGTCGAGGAAGAACTTCTGGATCTCGTCCATCAAGACGATGACCTCGTTGCCGCGGGCGGGGCTCGGGTCGTTGAAGCGCGGCAGGAGATCGAGGACGGCCGAAAGGACCCCGACGGGATCGTCGGCCGTCAGGATCTTGTTGATGTCGAGCTCGACGAGCCAGCGGCCCCGCAGGCGCTGGAACTGGAGGAGGGTCTCCGAGTCCGCCGTTGCGGCGCGCTCGGCGTCCTCGATCATCTCAGCGAGGCCCTCGGCGACCGCGGTCTTGCCGACGCCGGCCTCGCCGACGAGGATGACGCTGTTGCGCATCCCGCGCGGGGACGTCACGATGGGCAGCAGGCGCTTGACTTCCTCGGCGCGGGCGACCACGGGAGGACGCGGCTCGCCGGGGTTCTTGGCCAAGGGCCGCAGGTAGGTCGCCAGGGCCTTGATCTGCGCATCGTTGAGGGTCGTGCCGTCCTGCATCTTCCGGCCGGCGAGATAGGACAGCCACTCCGCCGCCGGGTCGCGGCGCGCTGGGTTCTTGGAGGCCTCGGTCTGGGCCTCGGCCGAGACCGCGCGAGCGGCGGCCTTGTCCCGGGCGGCCTGGGAGGCGGCGACCGGGGCCTCGCCGGGCTGTTCCTTGAAAGGCTTGACCTCGGCGACGGACGACCCTTCGTCCAAGGTCTCGTCGACCAGCATCTGGCGCGTCACGGCCGCGTCGGCTCCGTTGGGGACCTCGAGGAGGGCGAGGAGTTCGCTGCCTCGGAACTTCGGATACACCAGATTGAGGCGGCGCAGCTTCGCGTACTCCTTGATCGTCTCCTCGGTCGTTCCGGATTTGAACTGAACGAGGAGGGACTGCGCGTGGTTGTAGCTGACGGCCTCCAGGTAGGGCTGGATCAGCCGGTCCTCGAGGAAAGCGGCGGCGTTGGGGTGGACCTCGACGGCGATCACCGCCGCGTCTGCGGCCAGCGCCTTGGCGGCGTCGGCGACGTCTCGCAGGTTCTTCGCGTGGAGAACGTAATAGTCGTCCTGGCGGAAAAGGCGATTATCCCCGAGCCGGCCCAGGAGGGCCGTGATCTCCTCGGGGGTCGTCTCCCCCGCGAACTTCACCAGCAGCGTGGAGACGCCGTAATGCTCCTTGCCGTGCGAGGCGATCTTGGCCGGCAGAGCCACGGCCACGATGCGGTCGCGGACGATGAACGAGACCCTCACGGATTCGACCTCCTGCTCTCCTGCCAAGGCGCGCGCGATCTCCGCGGCATCCGCGGGGCTCCCCGCCGTGATGAGGGCCCCGCCGTCGCGCTGCTCGACCTCGTCATAAGCCTTAAGGATCCGGCCGACGTCCTTCCGGGTCGCGCCCCCCTTGAAGTCCACGAGGACCTGGCGGTCTCTGATATTCTCTCCCAAGACCTTGCCTTGCCAGCGCGACGCGTCGGCGGTTTCGGTCTGGGGCTCGTCGCGGCCGGCCGGAATGGCGGTCGCGGGCGCCGCCCCCCGCGATGATAGCAGGTTGAAGAGATTGCGGGAGACGCGCACGTGGCGCGCCGCCGTCACGCCCTGGAATATCCTCGCCGCGTGGGCGGCGTCGACGAGATTGCCCAGCGTCAGTTTGATCTCTGAGATGAAGCCCAAGCCGTGGGGGGTGTGCGTGACCTGGAGTTCGTGAGTGGGCAGACGGTCCTCTCGAGTGCGCAGGTCCGTCAACAATCTCTCGAACTTATTAGGCAACATCCACGTTTTGACGAATTCGCTGTGCTTCTCGCCGCTGTCCGCCATTAACTCTCCAAACTCGCTCGAGGTCATCCGGTCGATGAACTCGACGGCGACGACGAAGGCGCCCAGGGAATCGTCCGGCTCGACCCCCCTGCCCGCAGACGCCGGAACGTCGGCGGCCGCGGGGGTCGGTCTCCCGGCCGCGGGCGCCTCGCCCCGCGCAAAGGACGGCAGGTCGAAGAGATTGCGGGAGATGCGCACGCGGCGCGTCGCCCCCACGCCCCGAAAGATTCTCGCCGTGAGAGCGGCGTCATCGAGATTGTCCAACGTCAGCCTGGCCTCGGTGACGCGCCCGTCTAAATTGGTCCGGAGCATGCCATAGGGATCGTGCGCGACCTGGCCGGCGAGGTAGCTGGGCAGACCGTCATCTCGAATGAGCAAGGCCATCTTCACTCTGAACTCATCCAGGGTCATCTGGCCGGCGAACTCGACGGCGACGACCAAGGCGTCGAGGGAATCGTCCTGATATAACAACGCCCTGTGCGCAGACGCCGGGACGGCGCCGGTCGTCGCCAGAGCGCCCATCAGACCAAGGACGCCCAGGCCCGACAGCCAAGCCGGGACTTGATGCGCGAACTGCGGGAAAAAGACGGCCGCGCCGCCGGCGATCGCCAGCGCCAGCATCACGCCCAGCCTGGCGAAGCCGCCCTGAGCGCCGGACTTGACCTTCTCCTTGCCGGCCTGATTGATGGCGCCCTTGAGCTTGCCTTCGTACTTCGGGTTGTCCCAGCGCTCGAAGATGCTATGATCCTCGAACCATTTGCGCAGGCGGTTGAGGCAGGCTTCATTGCGCGGGTCGGCGAGGAGCTCCTTGATCTTCTCCAGGGTGTCTCCGGCCTCGGTGAAGACCTTCGCCTTGAGGAACTCGGCGGCTTTGTCCGGATAGGCCTTCAGGACGGCCGCGAGCTTGTCCTCGTTGGAGAGGGCGCGGAAAGGCTCCTTGGCCATCATCTCGTCGACGAGGGTCTCGAGGGCGTTCTTCATGGCGTGCTCGGCCTCGAAAAAGCCGACCTCGCTCTGCATCCCCCGGTCCTCGGCGGTCTGCGCGATCACCGCGGCCCACTCGCTGTAGAGCCGCATGACGTCGTTGACGGCGGCCTCGGAGCGGACCTTCTCGCGGATGCACCAATAGTCGTAGGTGCAGGGCAGGGCCAGGAAGAGCAGCGGCGCGGCCACGGAAAAGTGGAAATAGGCCACGGCATAGAACGCCGCCAAAGCGCCGAAGGTGACGGCGTTGGCCGCGCGGTTGAGCGTCTTCTGGCCGCGAATGCCGAGCTTATCGCTCATGAAGGTCAACAGCGCCGTCGGCCCTTCGTAGAGGCGCCGGAACATCCCTTGATATGCCTTCTCGACCTTCGGGTTGTAGACCCACTTGGCGTAGAAACGCTCGGGCAGGATGCCGGCGAGCATCTTCCCGCCGTCGAGTTGCGGCAGGGGGATGAGGTTGAAGACGGTCAGGACCAGGTTCATCTTGGCCAGGCCCAGGGCCACGCCGGCCGCCAAGCCTGCCGCGGGAAAGAGAACGAAGGCCGCGAAGGCGATCCCCGCCAGGAGCAGATTAGTCAGAGGCCCCGCGCCCGCCACGTAGAGGGCGTTGCGCGCCGAGCGCGGACCTCCGAAGGGGCCGCGCAGGTTGTTGAAGTCCGCGTCCACGGCCTTGCCCGCGCCGATGAGGACGGGAAATGGGAGGAACGCGCTCGAGATCGCCAGCGAGAGCGCCGGCAGTATGATGGTCTTGAGCGGGTCGACGTGGCGGAAAGGGTTGAGGCTGTGCGTGCCCGCCTCCTCGGCGGTGCGATCTCCCAACCTGCGCAGAACGGCGATGTGGGCGACCTCGTGGGCGAGAACGCAGACCACCAGCCCGGCCGCCAGGACCAGGACCGGCACGGCGCCCACGGCCACGGCCGCCCCGGCGGCGGCCGCAAGGGAGAGCGGGGCGACGACCTTGACCCAGGGCGGGAGGGCCTGCACCCGGCGGAGACTCCCCACCTCGCGGGCGGCCTGCGGCGTCGGGATGGAGGAATCATCGATGATGCGGTCGACGCGCTCCCCGGGCTTCATGAGACCGCCGGGGGAGCGCGCAGAGTTCGCGGTTGCGCTCGCCTGCAAGCCGTCCGTCCGGACCGCCCGCGCGCCCTCGCCGTCGAACGCCACGCGGGAGTCGGTCTCGCCGACGCGCCTCCAAAGAGAGATCCGGCGCGCGACCCAGGCCGCGATCCCGCCTCGCGAGGGGGTCATGACCCAGCGCGGACCGGCGTCCTCTGTGGCGTGACCGGTCGGCTTGCTCAACGCGAGCTTGGCGTCCGGGGGGGCCCCGTGAACGGGCGCGGCCGCGGAGACGGCGCGGGCGGAGTCAACGTCCTGAGGCGGCGCCGCCGCCATCAAGGCGGGCAGATCGGGCGCGGCTGATAGAGAAGGGGCCAGGACGGGGACGCCGAGGCCGATCTCGGCCACTCCCCCGTAGAGAATCGAGGCGACCGCCGCGACGGGGCGGGCGCGGGCGCCGACCTCGCCGACGGGGACGGAGCGCACGCTCTGGGCGAAGGCCTGTGAGGCGGGCCAGCCGGCGGAACTCAGGAGCAGCGATACGCTGACGACGAAGGCGATGGCAGGCTTCATCTGAATCCAACCATTATAGAGACCCTTGATCTTAATCAAGAGGAGCAAAAGACCCAACCAAGCCGCATCAGACGGCCCACGCATCAGGGGGCCTTAAGGGTGGGAAGGGCGCGCGTCAGCGCGCGGCGGGAGAACGCATCCCAAGAATGACGCGGATGCCGGCGAGGTTGACTTTCCGCTGCATCAGGTCCCGGACCTCGCGCAGCATCTCCATCTCCCGGTCGCAGTAGAGGCGCTGGCGGCCGGGCGTGCGGTCGGGACGCAGGAAGCCGTTCTTCTCGATCCAGCGCAAGGTCCAGATGGGGATGCCCGTCAGGCGCGAGGCCGCCCCGATCGTGTAGAGCGGGGTCGTGGGGGTGCGCCGCAGCGGGCGGGAGAGCCTACCCATGAGGAGGGCGCCTTCCCGGCCGGCGCGAGACCTTGATGAACGCGCCGCTGCCCCCGGAGCGCACGGTCTCCGAGCGGATCCTCACGTAGGGCGTCCAGGTCGCGGTCCTCTTGACGAACATCCAGGGCATCAGGTCCTTGGCGATCATCGGCGGTGATCCTCCCGCTGCCATCTTGCCTGCAAGCTGTTAATATATAATAGGTAATCTAATAGTTGTCAATAGTTTTAATAACATCAATGAAACGGCCCCCGAGCCGCAGCCCGGGGGCCGGATATTGTTCGAGAGGAGTCTTACTTCGCGGCCGGAGTCTCGGCCTTCTTCTCTTCGTTTTTCATGGACTTCTTGTGCTTCTTGGCCTTCTTCATGGCCTTCTTCGCGGCCTTGACTTCTGCCTTGACCTCGGCTTTCTTCTCGACGGCCGGGGCGGCTGCGGGAGCGGCGACGGGCTCGGCGAAGGCGGAGCCGGCGAAACCGAACAGAGAAACGGCGATGAGCAGCTTCTTCATAAGGTCCTATGTCTCCTTTGTTTTTAATGAACCTCTTCGTTCATGAGGGTGCGACCCTCTCGGCGTATCCTGGTATTATCCATACGGGCCACCGCGGGGAAAGTTCGCAGACCCCTTCAGCGTCCGGCCAGGATCGCGGCAAAATCCGGCGGCGGCTCGGCGCGGAACTCGTAGACGCGGCCCGCCTCCACGCGCAGGCTTAGCGCGTGGAGCATCAGGCGCGCGGCGCCCCCCACGGGACGCGGCGGCGGGCCGTAGCGGCGATCTCCCAGGATGGGGTGGCCGAGAGCGCTGAGGTGCGCGCGGATCTGGTGCTTGCGTCCCGTCAGCGGCTCGACTCGCAGGAGCGTCGAGCCGCGCAGAGGATTCTCCACGCGCCAGCGCGTGCGGCAGGGCTTGCCGTCGGCGGACGGGGCCACGCGCCCCGAACCGAATTCCCGCAGAGGCGCGTCCACGAGCCCTTCGCCCTCCATTCGTCCCGCGACCACGGCCAGATAGACTTTCCGGGCGCGCCGGCCCTCGAACTCGGCGCAGAGAAGACGATGCGTCGCCGCGTCCTTGGCGAAGACGACCAGCCCGCTCGCCTCGCGGTCCAGGCGGTGAACGACGAAGAGTTTACCCCCCCGCAGGCGCTCGAGCTCGGTCACGAGAGCCTCGCCGATCTCCCCCCGTCCCGGGATGGTGGGCTGTCCCGCGGGTTTGGAAACCGCGAGCAGCTTCTCGTCTGCGAAGACCGCGGCCGCGGGACTCATCCGGGGATTGCCAACCATAGGAGGACAGTCTATACTATCGTCATGCAGCGCGCCAGGATCCTGGTCGTGGACGACGAATCCACCAACGTCGAGATCCTCGCGCGCGTGCTCGAGCCCCACGGCCACGCCGTGACGGGCGTGGGCAGCGCGGAGAAAGCCCTCGAAGTCCTGAGCGGCTCGGCCTTCGACCTCATCCTCCTCGACCTGGTCCTTCCCGGAAAGACGGGGATGCAGGCCCTCGCCGAGATGCAGACCCTCACCGACGCGCCCATCCATCTCATGAGCGGCCAGACCGATCCGGACACGCGGCAGGACGCGCTGCTCCTCGGGGCGGCGGCCTTCCAGCCCAAACCGCTGGACCTCGAGGCCCTGCTGGCCGCGGTCGCGGCCCTGCCCCCTGCGCGCGCTGGACGCTGATCTGAGGATCTCTAGCGGCGAGAGGAAGTCGGGATCGTCAGGACCGGGATCCGGGAGTGACGGATGACCCGCTGAGCCGTGGTCCCCAGCACCCAGTCCCCCAACAGGGACTTGCGGTGGGCCGCGAGGACCAGCAGGTCGTGACCGCGGCTCGCCCGCAGGATGTCTCGCACCGGGTCGAACTCGCGGATCTCCGCCATGGGGCGCGTGTCAAGCCTCACCGCCTCCGGAAGTTCCGCGATGCGCGCGCGCAGGAGCTTCTTCGGGTTGGGACCGAAGATAGGGTCGGTCACCACGTGCAGGACCGTGAGGCGCGCCCGGTAGGCCCGGGCCACGAGCCCCGCCGCCAAGAGGGACTTGCGCGCGTAGACGGCCTCGTTGACCGGGGCCAGCACGCGGCGCACGGCGCGCGCCGCCGTCGGCACGACCAGGACGGGGCAAGGACAGTCGCGCACCACGGCCTCGGCGACCGAACCGAGGAGCACGCGCGCGGTCCCCGCGCGGCGGTGCGTCCCCATCACGACCAGGTCGTAGCCGCGCCCGCGCGCCAGCTGCAGCAGGACGCGGACGGGCTCCCCGCGCACCGCGTGCAGCCGCGCGTGGGGCCCTATGCGCCGGCGCAGCTGCGCCAGGACGCGCAAGCGCATCGCCGCGTCGAGCTCGGGAGAACCGTACACGGCCAGGTCCGACGGCGACGGCTCATCGCAGTACACGGCTTCGAGGACGGCCCCGAAGCGCTCCGCCACTTGGCGGGCGGTCCGCCACGCCCTCAGAGACGTCTCGGAGAGGTCGACGGCGGCGAGAATGCGTCGCGGCGGGAATCTCTGCATGGCTCCTCCGGGATATCTTTAAATCAATTTCACCGCAACGGTCCTGCCTGGACTCAGGGTGCGGCGCGCAGCGCCGCCAGCGTCGACAGCCAGCGCTCCTCTCGTTTGAGGTCGCCGAGCGACTCATAGAGACTCTCGGCGGAGGGACTCCGGGCGAGCAGGGCCCGGGTCCCCTTGCCCCGCAGGGCCGACGCCGCTCTGCCGGACAGGTCCTCCAGTAGGGCCAGAAAATTAAGTTCCGCGCCGTATGCCATGCGCGGGCCCAGGACCGAATAATCGAAGTCCGCCGCGTCCACACGCACGCGGCGCGAGGGTTCGAGGAAGAGCAGGTCCAGGACCAATCGCCGGTCGCGAGTCTCGACGGCGCGCTTTGTCGGGGCCGATGTCTTGACCAGCGGCAGGCTCGTGGCCAGCGTCAGCCCCAGGCGCACGGCGCGCGCCGCCAGCTCGCCGGGCGGCGTCTCGATCACCATTCGTGTCTGCCGGACCTCGAGGGCGGCCGCGCAGATCGCCGCCAAACGCGACCAGAAGAGCCGTTGCGGCGGGGCGTTCTCCCGGCCCGAGACCAGGTCGAAGCCTTCTGCCGAGAGCTCGGCCTTGGTCGCGCTGACGGGATCGGGGACCTCCTCGAGCAGGGTCGTCGGCGCGCACAGAGCCTCCTGCCCCGCGGCGCACAGCGCGGCCGCCAGGTCCTCGGCCTCCTCGACCGGAAGGGACTCCGCGACCACGCCCCAAGACTGCCGAACGCAGCCGACTCGATCGAGCACGGGGACCCCCGCCCTCTTGGCCAGCACGGCGGCGACCGCGGCGGGCGCAAAGGAGCCGGGAGAACGCAGGAGGACGGCATGCGGCGGGCGCGCGCCGCCGTTCATCTCTTGGGCGGGATCAGGGCGTAGCCGCGGCCGGAGACGCTCACCAGCCACTGGTCGGACCGCCAGCCGAGCTTCAGGCGCACGCGCCGCACGTGGACCTCGACGGTCTTGAGCGCCCCGTCGGACGGGGCCTCGACGCCCCAGACCTCGCGGTAGACGCAGGCGCGGTCGGTCGGGTTCGGGGTGCGGCGGGCGAGAAAGAACAGGAGCTCGAACTCCTTAGGCGTGAGGTGCGGGTAGTCCTTGCCTGCGAGGTTGACGAGCTTGCGCGCGTAGTCGAGCGACAACCCGTCGACTTCGACGCGCGGCGGCGGCGCCTCGCGATCCTCGCCCGCGGTGCGGCGCAGCAGGGCCCGGCAGTAGGCCAGGAGGCGCGGGGTCTTGACCGGCTTGGTCAGATAGTCGTCGGCCCCCATGTCCAGGCAGGCGATGTCCTGGCCTTCCTTGTCGTTGCCGGTCAGAATGATGATGGGCACGCGCGCGGTCTGCGCGTCCTGCTTCAGGAACTGGCACACCTCGAGTCCCTTCATTCCGGGCATGATGAGATCGAGCAGGACCAGGTCCGGCGTCTCTTTCTGCGCGGCGATGATGCCGGCCTTCCCCGACGGAGCCTGCAGGACCTCATAACCCTCCAACGCGAGGACGTCCGAGACCGCCTTGCGGAAGGACGCGTCGTCTTCGATGAGAAGGACCTTCGCTGCCATGTCCCGATATTATATAAATGCTGCATGGAGTCCAAGCTTTTAATCGCCGTCCTCGCCGCCGCGGCCTCGGGCCTGGCGATCGGTTGGCGCCTCGGGCGGCGCGTTGCGTCGCCGCCCGGGCCCAGCGTGCCCGACCAGGAGCGCATGGCCTGGCTCCAGCGCCTGTCCACCGTCGGGCAGATGATGTCCGGCGTGGTCCATGAGGTCCGTACGCCGCTCAACACCGTCATCCTCACGGTCGAACACGCCCAGTCGGTGTTGGAGCGCGGCGGCGACCCTCACGAGCAACTCCAGACCGCGGCGCGCGAGGCCGACCGGGCGGTGGAAATCCTCTCCGACATCCTCGACTTCGCCAAGCCCTCCCCCCTCGATCTCAAGGACCTGGAACTCGCGCCCCTCCTCACCGGAGCCCTCGATCCCCTTAAGATCCGCTTCGACGAGCGCGGAGTGGAGACCGCCGTGCGCGCTCCCGCCGGACTCAAGGTTCGAGTGAGTATGAGGCACTTCCATCAGGTCGTGACCATCCTGCTCATGAACGCGCTCGACGCCCTGCCTTTCGGCGGCCGCCTCGACATCGAGGCCTCCCGCGAAGGCCCGTCGGTCCGGGTGAAGATCAAGGACAACGGCGTGGGCATCGAACCCCAGATCCTGACGCATCTCTTCGAGCCCTTTGCCACGAGCCGGCCCGAGCGCGGCGGCACGGGCCTCGGCCTCAACGTCGCGCGCTGGATCATGAACAAGCACGGCGGAGACGTCTCCATCTCCAGCGACGGCATCGGCAAGGGGACGACGGTGACCTTGACCCTGAAGGCCTCCGACTGACGACGGTGACGCGGGCCCGCAGAAATGCTATCCTCTCGCCGGCCTTCCAAGCGTCCGCCTCACGAGCTTGCATGATCGGCCGAGGAGGCTGAATGCCGGGATTTTATCGAAAGAAGCGCCGAAAAATAGGGCCCAGCAAGAACGAGGAGAAGGTCCGCCGAGGGCAGGCCGCCGAGGCGGAGGTCCACGCCGCCGGAACGCTCTCCACGAGATTTCCTTCCGTGCGCGGCGTGCGCGTCAAGATCACCATCACCTCCCCCCAGGGCGTCGTCTTGGACGAGACCGAGACCCTCATAGGCCCCCAAGACCCCTTCCAGGTGGAAGCCGACTGCCCCGGCCGCTGCGGCTCGGGACACTTCGATTTCGCCCCCCAGGTCGGCGAAGCGCTGACCCGACTCGAGGAAGAGGGAGCGGCCGAGACCGTCTGCGCCGAACCGCACTACGGCGGCGGCAGCGAGGTCTGCAGCTGCACGGCCCGCCTCGCCTTCGCCGCCGAGATCGCGTCCACCTGACATGGCGAAGATCCTGGTCATCGACGACGACCCCGTCATCGTGGACCTGCTGCGTCTGAGACTGACGCAATCGGGCCACCAGGTCGCCGCCGCGCACGACGCCTACGGCGCGGCCGCCGCGGCCGCGCAATTCAAGCCGGACCTCGTCACGCTCGACTTCGACCTCCCGGCCGGCAACGGCGTCAAGATCCTGGAGCGCCTGCGCGGCAGCGCCTTCACCGCGGCCACGCCGGTCGTCTTCATCACCGCGATGAGCCCGTACGACCTCGCACCGTTATTGCCGCCGGACCCGAAGATCCGCTGCCTCCAGAAGCCCATCGACATGCCCGAACTGGGCATGCTCATGGCCGAACTTCTCGGTCTAGCCGCGCCCGCGATCCCGCCCGAGGTTGCCGCCACGCCGCATCCACTCGACGGCGGCGCCTTGGGCGGCGATATCCTCGACGGCAAGCCGTAGCCGCGTCCCGAAATCCATTGAATTGCGGCGGAGGTTTTGTTACAGTGGGCCTTCCTGGGGGTGTCCTTTGTCCAAGAAAATCGTCGGAGTCATCGTCGGCGCAGTCCTGACCGCCCTGCTGAGCGTCGCGCAGTCATCGCCTCGCCGCGTCGTGTTGGAAGACGGCTTCCTTCCGCCCAACAACCTGAAGATTCCCATCGGGAGCCTTGAAGACAAGGGCCTCACGCGCAAGCAGTACGAGGCCGTGATGGACCGGGTCCAGGCGGTCTACGGCCCCATCATCGCCTCGCGCGGAGGCCGTCTGATGATCAACCGGCTCTGGGAAGACCCCACAGTCAACGCCTCCGCCGACCGCCAAGGCGACGACTACGTCATCAACATGTACGGGGGTCTGGCACGCCACGCGGCCATCACCCAGGACGGGATGGCCCTGGTCGCCTGCCACGAAATCGGCCACCACCTCGGAGGCGCGCCCAAATACCCCGACGATTGGGCTTCCAACGAGGGTCAGGCGGACTACTTCGCCAACCTCAAGTGCCTGCATCGCATCTTCGCCTCCCCCGAGACCGCCGCCTTCACCAAGCCGACGGGCGACGAGTCTCTCGCGCGGGAAGCCTGCGGGAAGTCCTTCGCGCGGGCGCAAGACGGCGCCCTGTGCGTGCGCTCCGCGATGGCGGGGATGTCCGTGACGGCGCTCTTCCGCGTCATGCGCAGGGAGGACCCCGTCCCGCGCTTCGACACCCCGGACCCGAAGGTCGTCGAGAGCATGTTCAACGGCCATCCCGGCACGCAGTGCCGTCTCGACACCTACTACCAAGGCTCGCTCTGCGCCCAGCCCTTCGCCGAGGATGTCTCCGAGACCGACCCGTCCGTCGGCGCCTGCACGCGCGCAGGCGGTTTCTCCGTCGGTCTGCGGCCGCGCTGCTGGTATCTGCCCCCGGCCGCCGAAGGCGCGGGGCTCGCGGACGCCGCGGTCATGACGTCCAAGCCCATGAACGCCTCCCCCGCCCTGACCCTGCTCGAGAGCCCGCCCGTCTGGCAGGGGCTCTGATCGAAGGCGCCATGCCCCAGAAGATCCTCGTCATCGACGACGACCCCGGCCTGCGCAAGCTCATCTACAAGTTCCTGACCGACTCGGGACTCAACGTCGTGCACACGGACAACGGCTCGGAAGGGCTCCTCCTGGCCCGCGAGTCCCATCCGGACCTGGTCCTGGTGGACGCCGAGATGCCGGGCCTCGACGGCTACTCTTTCTGCCGCGTCCTCAAAAAGGAGGACTTCGCCGCCTCCATCGGCGTCATCGTCATGTCGGGCAAGTTCGTCGGAGACAAGGACGTGGTGACCGGCCTCGAGTGCGGCGCCGACGACTATCTCCTCAAGCCCTTCGCCCTTCAGGTCCTCCTCGCGCGCATCCGCGCGGTCCTGCGCCGCTACTCGGCCTCGGCCAAGATGGAGGTCAAGCTCAAGAAGCACGGCCTGGAGCTCGACCCCGCCGGACGCACGGTGAAGGCGCAGGGCAGGTCCGTGTCCATGACCCGCAAGGAATTCGATCTCCTGGCCAGTCTCATCGAACGTCCCGGGCGCGTCCTGAGCGTGCCTTATCTCCTCCAGAACGTCTGGGGCTACGACCCGGCCGACTACAACGACCCGGGCACCGTCGAGGTTCACGTCTCCCACCTGCGCAAGAAGCTCGGCTCCTCGATCGCCAAGCGCCTGGTCAACATGCACGGTCGCGGCTACAAGTTCGACGACGCCGACTGATCCGAGGGAGACGCCTTGGCTGAGAAACCGGACGACGTCCCCGCCGCCAGCGCCGAACTGCGCATGATGCTCGATCTGTTCGACCGCATCAACGCGGCGATCCGCGGCCTCGGCCCCGAGCCCTACGCCAACATCAACCGCCTGACCCGGCTGTGCGGCGAGCTGTTGGGCGCGGACGCCGCCGTCTATTATCGCAAGCAGAAGGATTCGCTCTTCGCCATCGGCCGCTGGGGGCTTCCGGATGACTTCAACGCCGTGGTGAGCGCGCACTCGCCCTGCCTGGACAATTCCGGCGCCGCCGCCTTCGGGATCTATGTGCGGGAGGGCGAAGACCTCGGGGAACCGGCGTGCTGCAATATCTCCTGCGTCAAGCTGGGCGTCAAGACCTGCGTGGGCTGTTCCGTGATCTCCGGAGACGGTATCCTCGGCCAGTTGTGCGCCCTCTATCGGTCCGCCTACGCGCCCCATCCCCTCCACGAACGCATCATGGGGCTGGTGGCCGGCGCCCTCGCGGTCGAAGAGGAGCGCCTGCGCATGGAGCGCGCCAGCCAGAAGCTCTCCGAGGAACTGCGCCAGTCGCAGAAAATGGAGGCCATCGGCCTGCTCGCCGGCGGGGTGGCCCACGACTTCAACAACGCCCTGACCTCCATCCGCGGCAACGCCGAGATGCTCCTGGAGCGCAAGGACCTCCCGGAGGAGGCCCGAGATGAGGCCGCGGAGATCTCCAAATCCGCCGTGTACGCCGCGTCTTTGACCCGCCAACTTCTCACCTTCAGCCGCAAGCAGATCATGGATAGCGAGATCATCGACCTCAACGCCACGGTGACCAACCTGGCGCAGATCCTCCGACGAACGGTGGGGGAAAACATCGCCATCGACCTCCAGCTCGCCGAGGGCGCGGACTGCATCCGCGCCGACCCGGGACAGATCGAGCAGGTCATCATGAACCTCGCCATCAACGCCCGCGATGCCATGCCGCAGGGAGGCCGGCTTCTCATAGGGACCGGGGTTGAGGATCTCTCCGGACCCGAGGCGCCCGCGGCCATCCGCGAGAAGCCGGGCCGCTACGTCGCCCTCAGCGTCTGCGACACCGGCATCGGCATGACCCCCGACGTCCTCGCGCGCCTCTATGAGCCGTTCTTCACCACCAAGGACGTGGGCAAAGGCACGGGACTGGGCCTTTCCACGGTCTACGGCATCGTCCGCCAGAGCGGAGGCGACATCACGGTCGACAGCGAGTTCGGGAAAGGCTCGACTTTTACGGTTCACCTGCCCGCCGTGGCCGGGGAGACGGCGGCGCCGCGGCAGGCCGACGCTCTCGCGGGGCTCCTCTCCTCGGGCGAGACCATCCTGCTGGTGGAAGACGAGGCCCAGGTGCGCACGATCGTCGCGCGGATACTGCGCAACGCGAACTTCAAGGTCTACGAGGCCCGTCATGGGCGGGAGGCCCTCAGCATCCTGGAACAGGGCCGGACCATCGACCTGCTCGTGACCGACATCGTCATGCCGGAGATGAGCGGCTACCAACTGGCGCAGGAGGTCCGCAAGAAGCTTCCCGCGCTTGCGGTCCTCTTCATGTCCGGCTATGCCGACGAGGCCACTCTCAAGGCGGCCTCCTCCAGCGAGAACGCCGCGATCATGATGAAGCCGTTCACGCCCACGGAGATGCTGCGCCGCATCCGCGCGCTCATGCGACGCTGACGGCGGCCCCGGACAGGGCTTGGCGCACCCTCTCGAACTCCCAAGCGGCCGCCGACGCGAACGGCGCGCAGGCCAGGACCCGTCCCGCCTCCGCCATCGACTCCAGCCTCGCGCAGAGGCCCGACAAGGGCCGCGCGCCGAAGGAGAGGCTGGCACCCCTCAGGGAACGGGCCGCCAGCAGCAGCGCGCCCCGGTCCGCCGCCGCCGCCGCCGAGCGCAGCAGGGCCGTCAGAGCGGTCCCTGACTCCAGGTACTCGCGGGTCCTGGCGCGCAACGCCCCGGGATCGTCTTCCCGCGTCTCCTGGCTCATCCTCATGTCTTCAGGATATACGGGCGCGGTCCAGGCCCTGACCGCGCGCGCGAGATCCGCGGAGCGCAGAGGCTTGGCGGCATGGCCGTCCATCCCCGCCTCCAGGCAGGCCCGTCGGTCTTCTTCGTCGTCTTCCGCTGTAAGCGCCACCACGGGCAGACGCACCCGCCCCCCCTCGCGGCGACGCAACTCCCGGGTCGCCTCCAAGCCGTCCATCCCCGGCATGCGGCGGTCCATCAGGACTGCTCCATAAGGAAGGCGGACGACCGCCTCCAGGGCCTCGCGAGCGTCCCGCGCCACGTCGGCCTTGACCCCGAGTCTGGCCAGCAGGCGCACGGCAAGCATCCGGTCGACGGCCCCGTCGTCCACGACAAGGACGCAGGGCCAGGCGAGCGCCGCGGCAACCGGCCCAGCTTCCTTTATGAAGTCCTCGGGACGCACCCCAAACAGAGGCAGGCCTTGCGGGCTGCCTGGGGAAGCGCGCCGGCCTTCAACGACTCCGTACGTCGCGTTGCTGTGTTCCATGATGAGCAGGATAGCCCCCGATGCTTGACGCCGAGCGAACCCCCGCTGAAGCGCGGCTTAACCGGGCGGGCACCGCGACTTAAGCCCGCTGAAAGCGCGCGGACAGCCGCCGGGGCTATGCTGTGGGCATGGCGCGCAGGACGGCGCCGGGAGAGTGTCATGAAAAGCATGAGATGGACGGCGGCGGCTCTCGCAGCGTTCGTCCTGACGGGATGTTCCGGCGTCGTCAGCCGCGTCCACCAGGGGCGCATCGGCGAGACCATCAACCAGAATCCGGACCGCAGGGGCTTCATCGAGGCCATCGGAATCGGAGCGTCGGACCCGGCTCTGCCCACCGAGACCCAGCGCAAGGCCCTGTCTCGCGACGCGGCCATCGTGAAGGCGCAATACGAACTCCTCTCCATGATCAAGGGCGTCGAGTTGGAAGGCGGGGTCACCGTCTCCCAGGCGATGGAGAAGGATTCCCTGCTGGCGGCCCGGGTGAAGAACAGCATCCGCGGCGCCGAGGTGCTGAAATCGGAGTTCACGGCGGACGGGGGCTGCGTGGTGACGCTGCGGCTTCCTAAATACCGCCTGGAAGAAGGCCTCCATTGGAGCCTCCCGTGAAGCGACTCGCGGCGGCCGCTTTAGCGGCCGCCCTGACGGCGACGGGATGCGCCGCGGGGCCGAAAGGAGGCCCGACGCGCAGCCTCGTCGTCGAAGGCTGGGCGCCCCTGCAGTCCTCGGGGCGCCCGGACGCCAGACGCCGGGCGGTGGCGGACGCGCAGAGACGCGCCGTCGAGGAAGCCGGCGGAGTCGAGATCGCCTCCATCTCCCTGGTCGACGACGCGGCGATGTCCCGCCAGCGCCTGAGCTCCACCGCGCACGGCACGGTCCGCCGTTTCAAGGTCCTTTCGGAACGCGACGAGGACGGCATGCTGAAAGTTCAGGTCCGCGCCGAAGTCGTGCTGGAGCCTCAAGACGGCGTCCGCCGGCCCGGCTGGTTTCCCGGAACCGGGCCCCAGGCGTACATCGCCGCGGCGGCGCTTGCAGACGACGAGGGACTGGAGACCGCCGCCAAAGCCGCCTTCATCCGCGCCTGGACCCGCTTCGGAGGGGAGGTCGCCGGTTCGCTCAAGACCGCCGACCTGGCCCTGCGCATCGCGGTGGAGACCCGCCCCGTCGACGAGCCCCGCGTGAGGCCCTTCGTCTCGGCCCGCGCGCGCTTCTCGATCTCCGCGACCCAAGGCGGCGCCGGCGCCGCCTCGTGGGCCGTCGTGCGCGAGGCCGCCGCCCTGGGCCTCGATGTCCGCGACGCCCGCGCCCGCGCCCTCGAAGCCGCGGCCTCCGCCGCCGCCGAGGCCGCCGCCTGCGATCTGCCGTCGCACCTGTGGCTCCAGGCCCGGGCGACGGGGAGGCCATGACCATGCTCCCCCGCCTGCTCGTCGCGGCTACGCTCGCGCTCCCGAGCGTACGCGCGGGGGCCCAGCCCCTGAGCGAAACGGCCAAGAAGCTCTCCGCCGCCGCCCGCGGCAAGGGCGTGGCCCGAGTCGCGGTCCTGCCCCTGGAGGGGCGGGGCCTGGGCGGCTCGAGCGAGGGTGAAGTCCTCTCCGAGCGCCTCGTCGAACAAATCGTGCGCCTCGGCCGGGTCCGGGTCGTGGAGCGCTCCCGCCTGCCGGAGCTGATGGCGGAACGCCGCCTCTCCCAGACGGGGGCCACGGGGACCAGGATCCGGGCCCCCGGAGCCTCCGAGCCCCTCCTTCAGCCCGCCGACGCGGTGGTGACCGGCTCCTTCTCCCGCCGCGGCGAGAAGATGAGGATCTCCGCTCGCCTCGTGCACGCCGAGAGCGGGGAGATCCTGGCCGCCGTCGAGGAGATCCTGGCCTGGGAGTCGGACTCCGACCCCGGCTTGGGCGACTCGGGGAGCTGGAACCTGGTCGTCCCCTCTCCCGAATTCACGGTCGAGATCCCGAAGATCGAGATGGACCCCCTCCAACTGCGCGATGCGCCGCGCGAGGAGGACTGCTCGGACGCCGCCGAGCGCGTCGACCGCATCGAAGCCGGCATCCTCGACCTTAAGGCCCGCTACTGGGCGGGACAGCTGCGCCAGGGCGTCTCCCCCTTCGGGCTGACCCGCAACCCCGGCTCTTCCATCAGCGACGCGGGGCTCAAGAAAACCTTCTACGACAACCTGCGCGACTGGTACTACCGCAAGGACGCGCCGGAACTGACCCCTCGGGAACTGGAGCGCTTCCAGCGCGAGGACGCTCGAGCCGTCGCCATCCTGCGCCGATGTGGAATGTAAGGAGAGTGTCATGAACGCCAAAATACTGGTCGCCGACGACGAAAGCTCGGTCAGAAAGATGATGACGCACGCGCTGGAGGAGCGACACTTCTCGGTCGGCTCCGCGTCGGACGGCGACCGCGCCCTCCAGATGGCCGGCAGCGACGACTATTCGCTCATCCTGCTGGACGTGCGCATGCCCGGCATCGACGGCATGGAGGTCCTGCGCCGCCTGCGCAGCCTCCAGGCGACGCGGCTGGTCCCCGTCATCCTGGTCACGGGCCTGGGCGACACGGACGAGAAGATCGAGGGCCTGTCCCTGGGCGCCGACGACTACGTCGTCAAGCCCTTCTCGATGGCCGAACTCCTGGCGCGCGTCGAGCGGCTCATCAAGCGCGCCGCCATGGAGCTCTCCGCCAATCCGCTCACGCACCTGCCCGGCAGTCCCTGCCTGGAGGAGACGGTGCGCAAGCGCATCGCCCAGGAGGAGCCCTTCGCCCTCCTCTACATGGACATCGACCGCTTCAAATCATTCAACGATGCCTACGGCTTCGCCAAGGGAGACTGGCTGCTCAAGACCTTCGGCGGCATCCTGACCGACAGCGTCAAGTCCGTTTGCGGAGACGACGGCTTCGCCGCGCACATCGGCGGCGACGACTTCGCCGCGGTCTGCCGCCCGGAGGAGGCGGCCGCGCTGGCCCACCGCCTGACCTGCCTTTTCGACCAGGCCGCTCCCTGCCTGTACAAGCCCGAGGACCGCCGCTGCGGATTCGTCAAGACGCTCGACCGAGCCGGCAACGCATCCCGCCAGCCCATCGTGACCATCCGCATCGGGGTCGCGACGACGACGTCTCGTCCTCTGACGCAATACGCGCAGGCCGCGGAGATCGCCTCCGAGCTGAAGTGCTGGCTCAAGGAGAAGGGCGGGCTCTTGAGCCGCTTCGCCATCGACCGGAGGCGGTCATGACCTCCTGCCTCCTGGCGGCGGCCCTACGCAAGCGGGCCGACGGCTCGGACCTGGCGCTGGGAGAGGCCCTGCACGACCCGGAGCCCCTCGTGCACATGCTCGCCGAAGACGCCTCCTGGACCGCGCGCTCTCGAGGACCGCGAGCCGGGCGTTCGCGCCGCGGCCGGCGCCGCCCTGGCCGAGCGCGCGATCAGGCCCGAGGCGGCCATGGACCGCGCGCGCCTGCGCGCCCGAGGCTGAGTCAGCGACTCGCTGAGCGCATATCCGTTTGGTATAGGAAGTTAGGAGCGTCGATGCGAGCGAGAACGGAGTTGTCGCGGCTATCGTAGATCACGTTCTGAGAAGGAATGATCTTCTTCATCCCCTCGAGGAATTCCTCCGCGTCCTTGGAAGTCTCCCAACGGCTCTTCCAAACGGAGAACGACGTCTGTCCGTTCGTATACGTCCGGATGAGATCGCCGGACCATCCATCGGCGAGAGTCTCCGCCTCGGGGCCCGTAGCGGGATAGCCGAGGAACAGCAAGTAAGTCATGAACTCTCCCCGCGTGTCCGTCTCGACGAGCCGCCATCCCTGCGGAAGTCTTCCGGAGACGTCTGGAAGATCGACGTCCTGAGGGGCGTCGGAACGGAAATATTTTTCCGGATGGAGCAGCTGCGCCGTGGAAAGCGGCGGCTTCGCATAGAGCGCGTTGACTCCGTCCCAGCCCTGCCGTTCCTTGACGAATTGGATGAACTTCGCGGCGATGCCGTAATTAAAAGCCATCGAGACCTGTGCCGCGGCGCCGGTCGGGCTGCTGTCGTACCGGGGCTGCGTCCCGCTCCATTCCCACGGGCGCTTGATTCCCAGCATCCGCCTGGCGCTGCTCTCCGGCATGCATTCGATGAACGTGAGCGTCGCGTCCCCCTCGGTCAACGCCGCGACGGCGTACTGCTCGTCGGAGGTCTTGGCTCGCCGCGTCATCCCCTCGAGACCGAACAATTGATCCTGAAGGGCGTGAAAGGACTCGTGTATCCGAGTGCCCCGGGCCCGGATTGGATCTATGGACGCATTGGAGTAGAGCTTTTTCGTCACCCAGTCGTAGATGCCCTGTATGGATTGCGATTCCTCGCGCGGGATGCCCATTTTCTCCAAGACCGCAAAAAATTCGTCGGCAGGAAGAGCCAGATAGTCGACGGGACCCGTGAATTTGAGTCCGCGCACGTTCTCGATGATTGCGTTGATCTCAAGCTGGGATGGGTCTTGCGTCGATCTCGGCGGCTGCGCCATGGAAGCCGTGCACGGACCCACGCAGAACGCTGCCGACAAGACGGCGACGACGAATGGAGTCTTCATGATGGCAAGATAAATTAAAAAGGGAGGGCCTCCATAGAGACTTTCGACCTATGAGGGCATCGGTTTTTGCCGGATTGCCCTGGGACGAAAGGCCCAGGGCATCTTCAGTTGCTGAAGAAGTTCTAGGCCGTCTTTGGCGAGGTCAATTGAGAATCGATCTCCTCGCGGGGAACCGGGAAATCCACCCTGCTGAAGGCGAATTTTCCCGACGCACTGTTCGTGGATCTACTTGACCCGGACTCCTACCGCGCCCACGTGAGTCACCCGGAGCAACTGCGCGTCCTCGTCGAGGGCAATCCTGGAATCTCCCGATTCGTCATCGATGAAATACTATCCCGTCCAGTAGAATTGAGACGTTCTTTGGCCGTTTGATCTGTTGACGTTTCTGCCTCCAGAGCTAGGCGTTAGACTACTGGAGGAAGAGATGAAGACGAAGAAGTCGGTGAGAAAGCAGTGGGCCGTTTCTGAGAAGTTAGAAGTCGTGCAAGCCCGGCAGAGTGGGCTGACGTTGGACGAGTTGAAGTCGCTGTACGGTGTTTATGGGTCGATGGTCTCAGATTGGACGGCGAAGTACGAGAAGGGCGGGATCGCGGGGTTGGAAACGCAGCCGACGGGCGGAGCCGCGCATGTGCAGAGCCCGCGAGTGGCTGCGGCCGAGCAGTTGATCGACGGGATCAAGAACGCGGACCCCGACGCGGGCGTCGGGAAGGTCCAGGGAGAATTGACGCGGCATGGCTTCCTGAGCCTGGCGCGCGAGACGGTGCGGCGTCTGCTGAGGCGGAAGGGGCACGGTCCGATCCTGGGGCGAAGTCGGCGTAAAAACCGTCCGGCGAAGGTTCGGCACTTCGAGCGGGCGCTGCCCAACGAGCTGTGGCAGACGGACATCATGAGTTTCATGATCAAGGGCCAGTACCGGGTGTACGTGATCGGGTTCTTAGACGACCACAGCCGGTTTATCATCGGGTGGGGCCTGTACCGGTTCCAGACGGCGGCCAACGTGCAGGAAGTGTTTCGGGCGGGAATCGAGAAGCACGGCCTGCCCAAGGAAGTCCTGAGCGACAACGGGCGGCAGTATTATTCGTGGCGAGGGCGCAGCCAGTTCACGGAGATGCTGACGAAGCTGGGAATCCGGCACATCAGGAGCCGGCCGTACCATCCGCAGACGTGCGGGAAGATCGAGTCGTTCTGGCGCAACGTGATCCAGGAGTGCCTGGCCAAAACGCCGCTGGGGAGTTTTGAGGAGGCCAAGGAAAAGCTTGGGGAGTACATCGAGTACTACAACTTCAAGCGGCCGCATCAGGGAATCGAGAACGTGACGCCGTCGGACCGATTCTACCGGGTGGCCGACCAGGTTCGTCAGATCGTGGCGTCGAACACGGAGAAAGTCGAGGCGGCGCCGACGCCGGCGCCCGAGTACCGGGCGCCGACGTATATCGTGGGCAACATCGGCGGCAAGGAGTTGCGGGTCGTGGCCAGGGAGGCGGTGTCCTTCCGGTACCTCGGCCAGATAAACGCCCTGGAGTCCGACGCCGGTACTCCGAAGAGGCGAATACTTCTGGGGCAACAGAGGCCCCAGCACGCCAATGTGGTCTCGCGGCCGCACTCGATTGTGGGGAATGCGATACGCCACATCCACCCGCCAGCCGGCGCTTGGATGCCAATTGGGCCCGATGGAACCGAACTCATCCGGTTTCGGGCATTCGTAGCAATAGGACTGGGCGATTCCAATGGCCGCTATCGCCTGGTCCCGAAAGGAGAAGATGATGTCACCCGGCGCGACCTCGCGCATGTTCTCATAGAACTGATTACGTGCGCCGTTTTGATTGCGCTTCGGCGACCACAAATAGCCGCCTCTGAACTCTTGATCGAAGGTCTGATTTTGGTTGACCCACCAGAAGCGCACGCCCGAAGTATAGAGCGAATCCGGCGGCAGCGCTACCCCTGGGCCAGGTCAATTCCGGGCCCCGCCCCAGCCGCAGGGGCCTGCCGGCGGCGGTTTAGGCGGGAAGCGGTAGTCGTCCGTATTAGGACTTGTTGAAGTCCGTTTCGAACTCCTCGACGACTTCGAGGATCGCCTCGAACTTGGGCGGCTCCGAGAAAAACATGTCGTCTCTCATCGCTTGGTAGTCCCGCCTCCACTCGGCCAGCCGCTCTTTCGGCGGCAGGAGACGCAGGGTCCCCTTCTTCAGGGTCTTGTAATCAACCCAGGTTTGGCGAAAGAAGGCCTCGCGGTGCGTGGCGATGCGCTCGAACAAGCCCGCATCCTTGACGGCCTCGGCGGCGATACCCTTTTGGATCAAACATGAGAGGTCGTAATAGTGCCGGGAGAGCCGCGTTTTGAGCGCCTTTTCAGGCGGACGGAAGGTTTCTTCATGCAAGAGCATCGCCTTCTCCCAAAACGTCCGCCGAGCCGCGACGGTCCTCACCTCGAATTCCGGGGCGAAGAACACCCCGGAAATCTGCTCGGCGAGAAGTGGCCGAATGGTCGGGCGCTCGGCCGGCTCGGTTTCTGAGCGCGCCCCGAACTCCATCTTGACCTCGCGCTTGATGTAGTCGGCCTCGTCGACAGAAAGTGCCGTCGGATATGCGAACAAAAGAGTCAACTGATCCGGGTCTGTTTCGCGGCCGGCAAAAGAAAGCGTTCCACGCTCACCACGAGGCAGCGCCGTATCGATTCTCTGCTGGAGCGCGGGACGGATTTCGCCGTCGATCTTGGCGCTGCAGACATCCTTCAGCTTGCCCACGCGGCTGCGGCTCAAGGTCGCCCCGCCGAAGCCGAGATAGTCGCGCTCGATCACGAGGTCGATGTCTTCGGAAAAACGATCGATCAGCTTCCAGCCCTTGGATAAGGAGGTCCCGCCCTTGAAAGTCAGCTGCGGGCCCCATCCGGGCAAGGCAAGAAGCTCCCGCAAGGTCCAGCAAACCCAGAAATCCTTTTCCACGCTGACGGCCGAGATGCCCAACTCGGCGGCGGCCTTTTCACAGGCAAGGCGTCGATCCTTTGGGTCGAGTTTAAACCACGCGTTCACTTGGGCGCCTCCGAGTTCGTGGACACTTCCCGCATGATCGTCGCGATCCAAGCCGGAGCATAGCGCGCGTCGGAGGCCAGCCGGTGGAGATCATCGACCGAGAGCGCCTTTCTTAGCAGCGGTATCGTGGAACTGTGGTCGCTTTTTTTGCCGAGCCACCGCAACGCCTGAATGACGAGGCCGCTGGCGGTGCCCGCCGTGGCCATGTTGCGGGGCGTCGTTCGGCGCAGGATGATATGCGTCTTTCCGACTCTGAGCCGGCGCGTCGGCCCATCGGTCAGATAGACAATGCGCACCGGCACCTGGGTCGATAGGTGCAGGAGGTTCGCGGCGTAGGTGCCGGTCGGCTGGAGGCGGATGGCGTCACGGCGCTTGAGCGCCTGTTCCACTTCTTTGAGATCGGGCGCCAAGACTCCGAACTGAGGATGGTTCCGCGGCCTGTCGTAGAACCCGCGCGCGATCTGCCGGATCAAGCCCGCCTTCTTGTGCCGCTTGAGCGCTGCAGCGACGGCGTTACGGCTGCCCAGGTCGCTCAGGTCGGCGGGCGTGAAGACCCAGCCGGCCGGGCGACTCTGGACCAAGCCCAGTATATGGCTATCTACAGATGTGGCGTGTTTTCCCCTGCCCATATTTGACACAAATAGTAGCCTGTTTTTGTGTCAAATACAAGGGGTGGGTATACCGCAGGAGGAAACACAAAAGCGAGCTTGGCGCATGCTTGTAAGCTCGTGCGACGAGCTTACAAGCATGCGAGGGCCTAAGTCAATCCCGCTACTGTTTACAAACCTGTAAACACATACCTAGCGGAACACCAGTCATCGTCGAAGATTTATATAATCCCCTTTGACCATTTGTGTTTACAACCAACGAATAATTTCGCCCTCATTTGTGACTGAGAGAAATCCCTTCGGCCCTACCGCTTCGCTCCTCCTGAGAGTGGCTTTCCGCCGTCCAGGAAAGCCGTGGGGCATCCGTGAACTGGCCCAAATGGCAGGCGTCAGCCCGGCGCTCTCCACCCTCGTACTACGACGCCTTGAGCGCCTTGGCCATGTCTCCCGGGAATCGACCGGAGAGGCACGGTTCCTCGATCTCCCGCGCCTACTGGAGGACTGGGCGGCATGGTACGCCGCCGCTCCGATCGAATCCTACCGCTACGCGATGGAGGGCGCGGAGACGCCAAAGGAGATGTTTGCCCGGCTCTCCAAGGCCCGCGCCCATCTGCCGGGGCGGTGGGCGTTATCAGCGATGGCCGGAGCGTCCCTCGCCGCGCCCCACGCCGTGTTCAACGAGGTACACGTGCATCTGGCCGAGGCCGACCGGCTGCAAAGCGCCTGGCGGCGTTCCCTGCTTCTGACCCCGGACACGAGAGGCCCATTCCACATTCTCCGGCCATACTACGCCGAAGCGGGGCTCCTGGACATGAGAGAAATCAGGAAGCTGCCAGTGGTTTCGGACATCCAACTATACCTTGAATGCCGGCGCTATCCCGTCCGCGGGCGCGAGCAAGCGGAACATCTGCTGCACATGATCTCTCGCGATGCCAAGGCCGCTCAGGCTCGATTCCAAGTCAGTTGTTAAGAGTTACTTAACAGCTGCCGCGTGAACCATGACCTGCACATATCCTCAAAAAACTTGCGGTATTGTGCGAATCGAAGGCAGGCCTTGATATAATGTCCACAACATACCCGCCACGCCTCTCGGCCCAACGGGCTGATGCGCAACTTGGGCGGGTTTTCTTTTTTTTGGGTATGCAAAAATGAGCGATAAACCGCGTCCGCTTCCTGATGTCATTGAACACGCCTCGCTGCCCAAGGATGAACAATATCGAAAGGGCTTGAGAGCTCACTGGGAAAAGCAATACGGCCGCACACTGTCAGATGCGGAGCTCGAAGAGATTCATGCCAATACGACGAGGTTCCTGAGCATCCTATACCGCTGGCATGTCGAAGATGAAAATAAGAAGCTCGAGGTGGCTACGAAGACGCCGAAACCAGATAAGCCGCTATGAAATTCGTCTGTGTTTCCGACACCCACACGATGCACGATCGGCTGCCCATTCCTGAGGGCGATGTCTTTATCCACGCCGGCGACATGACGGACGTCGGCTCCCTGGAGGACGTCGCCCGCTTCAATGGTTTCCTGAAGTCGCTCAAGCACCGCTATAAGATCGTGATCGCCGGCAATCATGACTTCGCCTTCCAAAATTCCCATCAGGTGGCCAAGAGCATGCTGACCGACTGCATCTACCTGGAGGATTCGGAGACCACCATCGAGGGCATCAAGCCTATGCCGAGTCCGCTTGGTCGAATTTTATACAATCATCTGAGAATCTATGAAGACATCTCCGGAGCTGTTCGTCATCGCGGGTCCTAATGGGGCCGGGAAAACGACATTCGCTCGGGAGTTTCTTCCGAAATATGCGAAGTGCCAGGAGTTCGTGAATGCCGACCTCATCGCGGGTGGGCTTTCCCCGTTCTCTCCTGGAGCCGCCGCGATCGAGGCGGGCCGCATCATGCTCCACAGGATCGAGGAGCTATCGGCGCAGCGCCACACGTTCGCGTTCGAGACAACCCTATCCGGCCGAAGTTATCTCTCTCTTTTCAAGAAGCTCCGAGCTGGCGGATACCGCATTCACCTGATATTCTTATGGTTGCCCCAAGTCGAACTCGCGATCCAGCGTGTGAAGGAAAGAATTCATCGCGGAGGACATTCAGTTCCGGAGCAAGACATTAGACGGCGCTTCGACCGGGGCATAAAGAATCTCTTGACTGAGTATCACGTGCTTGTGGATACATGGGGTCTTTTCGATAACTCAGGCAGCCAGCCCCGGCCTATTGCGAAGGCTAAAGAGGGAATCATCGAGAGAATAGATGCCCCATTATTCGAAAAGATCCGGGAAGGCTTAAAATAAACATGAAAGTAAAACGTGTGCCAAAAAACCACGACATCATGCTGAAAGCCGAGAAGGCTCTCCAGATCGCTGTTGCGAAAACAATTGAAGATCATCGCATGAGCGGGGACCCTATCGTCGTTTGGAAAAACGGGAAAGTCGTCAAGATTCCCGCCAGCCGAATCCCACGCGCCAAGTCTATCGGCGCCTGAATCGCTCCCGCCCGTGAACGCGCTAGACAGGGTTCAGGTAGCCAAGACGGTTCGGACGTTCTTGGACACGAAACGTCCGGTTGACCCTGCCATTAGAGTCAAGCTCGACTTCGCTTTCCGTTTCCACAGGCAGAGCGTGGAACTACTTGAAATCCGCCCGAAGTTTAACAAGCCGGGTAAGACCGACCATGCTTTTGCCAAGGCCACGTTCGTGAAGGCGCAGGCAATCTGGAAGGTCTACTGGATGCGCGGCAACTTGAAATGGCATCCATACCAGCTGGCTAAAGTCCGCTCACTGAATGCGTTTCTGAAGCTGGTTGGTGAAGACAAGCATCATTGCTTCTTCGGCTGACGCAAACGGGCGCATCCTTCCGGGTCAGCTAATTACGGGCAATCCAATTTTTCGCAAATATTCGAACGTCGGGTCGTAGAACTCTGCTTTGCGCGTCGGGTCTTCATCTGAACCTTCGGGAATGACGATCACTATTCCCTGACGCGCCCGAGTCAACAGCACGCGATAGGCATTCTTCAGATAAGTTTTCCTGTCGGAAATTCGTGAAGGGGATCGTCGTCCAGCCCGATAAGAGGGCTGAAATGACTTGGGACCCTCAAGCCGTCCTAAGTCTCGCGGACGGTCCGAGGGTCCCAGCCACTGCAATGATGGTGATTAAGAATGGTTGCGGGGGCTGGATTTGAACCAGCGACCTCAAGGTTATGAGCTTCACCCGTTTACGGTGAGACCCTCTCCGACGAGGACCAACCCCTTCACCACGCGGTTTGAACGACTAACCTTGTGGTCCTAGAAGGAGTGTAGCAAATCACGAGGATGAACGGCTGTATTATGTTATCGCTGAAAGACTTCGTCCGCAGTCACGCCGTACTGCACACGTAATCGATCTCGGAGAGTTTCGACAATGCTGACGACGGTCTTTGGATAAGCATTGTCCTTTGGGTTGTTTAGCCATAGTAAGAAGCTGCCCGGATGACCGGAGATTCGGTTGAGCAGTGCTACCGCCTCGAACTGCGTTAGAGCACGGCGACGCTTCTTGTCCCAGACATGCGCCACAACCGCATTCCTGAATTTCTTAACATCGCGACTTTGGAGCTGGCTGACCAGCGCCTTGATCTCTGGCCTTAGTTCCGCTGGAACAAGATGGTGAAACCGTTCCCAGAACTCGCATAGTTTATTCAGTGCAAGAATGAGGTGAGAAACGCACATCTTCTGAACAGCGACGATGCCGGCCTGGGAGAATTCTCCTCTCGTGAACTTCGACTGATAGTTGTCGAAGACCATGGTTCCCGCTATCAGGCTGTCGAATAGATCGTTAAGGACGTAGACGGCGTCGAGAACGGAGCTTCTATTGATGTCTCTCATTCGGATGCAGGCTTCTCATCAGGCCGCGCGGAGCCATTGACGAATCAGCTGGGCGGATTGGGTCGATTCCTCGCGTAGCGTCGAAATGGCATCGGTCATGATGAGCTTGGGCCACTTCCGCGCATCCTTCTTCCAATCGGCGTAGTAGCGGACTTCATCCACTCCCCGGAAATGCCGGAACCATATCCCAAGGCGAGGATCGCGTTGGGCGATGTAGTTGTAGTCGCCCGCGATACGGGCAAGTGCGAACGGGAAGTGATGAGCCATCACGAGCACCAGATCGCCGATGCGCATCTTGGTCGCGAAGCTCTTGTAGTCGCGCTGTCCAGGCGGTAGGTCACTGAGGTCGGCTTTGCGGAGGTCCCCAGTGTCCTTGGCAAAGTCAAGGCCTACGAAGCCTGCTGCGAGCGACTCGACACAGCATTTCGTCGATTCATCGGGGTCCGCCGGATGTAGCTGCATGCGCCAGAATTGTTTCATCGCACAGCTCCTTCAGTCTTCCCAAAACGCTTCGAGGCGGTCGCTTCCCAGCTCACCGCTATCCAGCAGCAGGTCCTGGAAGTCGCCGAGTTCAAAGTCTCGCGGCCGCTCGATCTTTCTCGCTACGAGTTGCAGAAGGCTCTCCGCCGAGAGCAGAACGACGGATTTCGTTCCGGTTTCCCGCCTGATCCGATCGGTGTTCGCCTTCCCATCGCCGCGGAAGGTCGCCGAGACGAAACAGAAGTAGAAATTCGCGTAGCCTTGCTTCCGCAGGTCCCGCTCGTGAGTCTTGATGTATTCGATTACGTTGCGGTCATCGACGCCGATTCCGTATCCGTCCTTGTAGCCCTTGGCGTCGAAGAGGATGGCGTAGTTGTGCTCCCGGCAGTAGGCAATGCCGTCCGGATTGCGTCCGGTCCCCTGGCCTAGTTTCGTGACCTCGAACCCCAGAACTTGGAAAGCCAGCGCCACGCGATCCTCAAAATCCGTGGCCGAACCTTCACCGCGGCTGAGTGTGAGCAGGTCGGCGAGGCGGGGAGGAACGAACTCCGAGTACCCGTTCAAAGTCGGAGTTTTGAGCGGGGCCTTTATCCCCTTGGCGCGCTTAGGCTGTTCGGCGGTTGGCTCCGCGGCCGGTTTCGCCGCCCAAAGCACGTGCTCGACAAACCAAAGCTTGTTGTCGCCCGGCTTCATCGCGGGAGCATACTCCTTGGCTAATTGCTCGTGCAGGTTCCAGAAGGTGTCGTACATGGCGGCCGGGTCGATGTTGGCCTCAAGCAGCCCTGAATCAACAAGCGTTTTCTTCGAGCTGTGATAGTAGACGGGAATGCTGTCGGGGCGCTGAATCTGCCAGAAGTAGCTCAAGACGAAAGGCATCGAGGCCGGCCGCAACCGCTTGTCCGGGGTCACCAGCCGGGGTAGCTCGCGAAGGACGCGGTTGATCTTCTCGACGGCCTTCTCTTTCGAGTCCGGGACGGCCAGCGCTTCTCGGAGAAGCTGCGCCATCGGCTCCGATCCGTGGGACCAGTTCGTGAGCTGATTGAGGGTCATCTGACCGCTGAAGCCGGTGAAGCCCCAGTAATTGTGCTTGATGCTCAGGACATTGTTCTCCTGCTTGAATCCCTGGAGGTCCAGCTTGCCCGCAATGAATCGGTCCAGGAAACTGCGTAGCTCTGGAAGAGCTTCAGACCGTTCCTTGTCGAGGTCGCGGTACGATGGATAGACGACTCCCTGGTTGGTCAGGCTTTTGCCCGATTCATCGAACTGCTTGAGCAGGGTTTGGGCTATCCGGCGATGAGCTTCAGTGAGCGACATTGGCGATCTCCACCCGCATTATCCGTAGACTTAGAGTCCCAGCTTGTCTCGCAGCTTGGCCATCTGTTCCTGCTTTTTGGCGACGGCCATTTTGCCGATGTTTCGGAGCTTCCATTGGACGGCAGGCAGCCGTTCAACGCCATCGAGCCCGAGCAGCGCCCAATCAGGCTTCCCATCTTTTACGGAGAGCAAGAATCTCTTCTCTTGTTCGGTCAGGGAGCTCTTGAGTTGAGCGATTAGGCGTTCTCGGGCATCGACGAGGGCTTCATATGTCACGGGTTCGTCGGTCATTTCCGCGAACTCAGACTCGAAGGTTGCGCGCACGTCTTTACGCGTGGGCTCGATGACTTCATGCATGGGCCGGTCGTGGCTTATCAAATGGACAAGGAAGCCCTTTCTGATCTCAGAGGTGAGCCCAGGACCGTCGAGCAGCTGCTTGATGTCGAACAGATCGCGCGGATGCTGACGGTCGAGAGCGGCGCAGATCTTGCCGCCGAAGAGTTCCGGTTCGGCCAGGGTCCTGATCTTAGCGGCGGCTTCGAAGGTGTCGCGTGCCTTTTTTGAAAGGTCGCGCGTCACCACCCCGTTGATAGAACCCCGGATCACCGTGTTGGGCTCGATCTTCACCTCGGCCTTGGGCGCTCGCACCACGAGCTTGAGCACAAGCCCGGCGGTCTTGCTCTCGTGGACGTTGAACCCGACATTGGCCTTCTCGATGGACTTCTTGATCCGCTGAAGCCCGTCGCTGATGTTTCGCAGCGATTGCTCTCGAGGTTCGATCGGCAGATAGGTGAGGTCGATGTCCACGGAGAGCCGCGGCATGTCCCACACGAAGAAGTTGATCGCCGTGCCGCCTTTGAGCGCGAAGCTCTCTTCGGCGGCGACCTGGGGCAGGACGCGCAGCATGAGCCGCACCTGATCGAGATAAGCCTGTCTCATGGGCCTTCGTGTACGGAAACCGCTTCCGGGTTGGGCTCGACGGTTATCTGATACTTCGAGTCGAGCCGGCCGCCTTTGACTATGGAGCGTTTGCCTTTGCCCAGGTCCACTTTCGAGACAGTCAGCTCCTTGACCCAGGCATGGTCGGCCTCCTCAGCGAGGAAGAGGAACAGTCTCTTGGCCTTGACCGAACGGCAGGCTTCGAGTAGTTCCTGCACCAGTTCGGGCCGCAGTGTCGCCAAGCCGCCCATAAGCAGGCGCGCTTCTTCGAAGGACTGAAGCTTTGGCACGTCATTGAGCGTTTCGAGCATCGCCCTCTCGGGAGCTGAGAGGCGTATGGAGAAATCCCCGAAGGCCCGCTTGGTCAGCCCTAGCTCCATCTTTCCGGGGAACAGGTCCGCCGCGGTGAACACCAGCTTGACGCCCCAGTCGTGGCGGGCGAACCAAGAAGGCAGCCGCGCTCCTCGTGGCGCGTAGAGTCGTAGCCGGCCTCCTTCTCGCTGTCGGACGAAGTGGCCGTAGCCTTGTTCCTCAAGGGCTCTCTTGGCCCCTAGGTAGACCGGCAGCTTGAGTTGAGACTGGACTGCGTGAAGGGCGCCCGTCCACTCCACGGCGTCTTCAAGACGCCCATAAGCGCCGCGCTCTATGCGCCGGACCCAGCCGGAGCGATGATACTTTTTGACCAGATCGAGCGAAACACCGTGCTCCTCCAGCCACGGGGGAGTGGCGACTACTCCCTTGGGCCAAGTGGCCAAGAGTTCACTGAGCGTCGTCCGGCTGCTCGACTCGCTTTTCATTGAGTTTATTCTAATGCAGATTCAGGGACCCCAGGTATACATTTAGGCTCTTAAATAAACCATTAGTTCACTAAAGAGCGCTTAATGGGACCTAAGGTTCCCCAATCCGTTCTAGTTTAAACTATAACAGGTATACCAGCTATCTTCAAGGGCCATATCTCTGTCAGAAAAACGTGCACGATTTTCAGACACTGCCCTCGTAAACCGGGGTAGGGTAGTACCCCTATTGAACCAGCAATGGGCAGGATGCTACGCTCAGAGGCGTAGCGCTCGAGCGTAGCATCCTGGGCGTGAGATTTTTCGTCTTAAAGCGTTAAAAAAGCACCTGTTTTTTTAAACGCCTGTCACACTAATTGGTAGTTTTGTGTGACGGTGGAAGCGGCGGAAGTCTTGCCCGCGAGAACATCTATCGGCGAAAACTTCTTGTGCTGCTCGGCCACGTCCCGTCGCGCCAGGTTCACGTACTGCCGGGTCATCTCTAGCGTCGAGTGGCCCAGGATCTCCTGTAGGCTGAAGGAGTCCCCGCCGTTGCGCACGTAAAGCACGGCGAAGGTATGCCTCAGCGTGTGCGGTGATAGCCGGACGCCCTCGATCCCCGCCTGCTGGCCATACCGGAGGATGAGCTTGCGCATCTTACTGCGGCAGATGGGCTTGCCGGTTCGCCCCAGGAAGAATTGCGCGGCCTTGGCGGGCCGCTGGCTGCGCGCGCGCGCATACTCCAGAAGGGCCTGCGCCGTGCGCGCGCTGAAGGGCACCGAGCGCTCCTTGCGGCCCTTGCCCATCACGATCGCGGAGCAGTTGAGCCAGTCCACGCGGCCAGAGTCCAAGGACAAGACCTCGGAGATGCGCAGGCCGGAATCCAGCATCAGCATCATCATGGCTCTGTCCCTTACGCCTTCCCAACTCCGCGCGTCAGGCGTGTCCAGCAGCCGAGTCGCCTGCTCCGGACTCATCGGCCGGATCAGCGCGCGCTCGCGCCGCGGCCGTTCGACCAGTTCCATCGGATTGCGGGCGATCATGCCTTCCCGCATCCAGAACCGGAATGCGCAACGAATGCCGCCGTAGGTGCGGAACACCGTCTCGGAGGCATGTCCCCTACGCCTGAGTCCGCTCAGGTGATCGCGCAGCAGCGCGGGGCTTACTTCCTTCAGCTCGCGGGCTTCGCTCTCGGCAAGGAACGCGGCCAAGTCCTTGAGGATGTGCCGATACCAAGTAATGCTGCCGGCGGCCAGGTTCAGCGCGATGCAGCGCGACAGGAACGATTCGACGGCTGATTTGATGGGCATGATTTCGATAGTGCCTCCGTGCTTGATTGGATTTACTTGAACTCGACGGGAACGACGGCGCTGGCGCAGAAGCGGCCGCCGGTCGCGGTATAGACGGCGAGGAAGCGCCTGGACTTGGGCGAGGCCTCGAAGTCATGGACGGTGCGCACGCCGCTTCCCGGTCTTACGTGCCTGAACTTACCCGTCCCAATGATCTCCGAGACCACCACGCCGCCGGGGACCTTGATCCGAACCGAATCGAGGTCGCACGAGGCGTCCGCTTCGTTGAACCCGTCCAGAGCGAGCCGGTAGCTGTGTCCCTTGCTGGCCAGGAAGACCGGGCGGATGCTCCAACGGCGGTCGCGGACCTCGCCGCTGAGCAAAGTCCGCTCGCGCCAGCCCTTGCCCTCCTGGTACCTGAGCCAGTATTCGGCCAGCAGCGCCAGCTGCCAGAACGCCAGCACGGCCGCGACGATCCAGAACTCCCGCCAGCGCGTGAAGCGGAAGCGGCTCTGCCACATGTAGCTCTCGTCCTGGTATTTCTCCTCCCGCCAGGATTCCCGGAGCCAGCGCCAGGCGAAGACGAGGACGCGGGCCCACAAAGGCCGTTCGAGGTTGCGCCAGCTCCTGATCTCAGCGGGAGACATGCCTACGGCCGACGGCGGCGGCGGCGCGGGCGCAACGGGGGGAAGCTCGGCCTTGGGCGGTATCGGCGGAGGATCAGGCTCGATCATCTCCGGCAGCGTCGGGTTATCAGGCGCGATCGAATAGAGCTGCCCCAGCCGGTCATGCAGGCCGAGCTGGTGCTGCGTCTTGAGCGCCTCCTCAAGCGTGCAGAGGAAATGCTGCTGCTCCGTGTGCCGTCGTATCCGTCCGATCCAGTAGCCCAGCGCCTTGGCGATGGTGGGGTTTCCGCAGACCCACCAGACCTGATCCAGGTCGCGGCGGCGGATGAAGCTCTCAAAGGACTCGCGCAGCTTCTCGCTGTTCTTGAGCGTCAGCTCGACCTCCAGGCCGACGCGTCGCGCCTGTTCCCAGCCCGGCGCCTTGAACAGGAACTCGCCGTCGCAGAGCTTCTCATCGGCGTCCTTCCGGCGCTCCCAGAGCAGGCTCTCGGGCAGAAAATCCTTCACCAGCGGATGGTCCTCAAGCATGATTCCGACCTTCGCGCAGGCCATCCGATGAGTAAAAATAAACGTCTTGAACTCCCGCGTATCGAACCGCCTCTTGAGCCTTAACTGGCCGCGTTCCCGCAGCGTTCGATAGCCCTTCGCCCTCAGGAAGTACCCGGTCCGAGGCCGCAAAGTCGTGTCGAATTCCCCGACCAAGTTCAGGTCCTTGAGCCCTTTGAGCACCCGGTAGGCATGAGTCTGGTGCCTGTAGATGAACCCGATCTCGTTGATCGTCAAATAGCCATGCTCCGCAATCACCCTCAACAGCCGTACCGTCTTTTCCGTCAGTAGTTTGGAATCCTCCTTTTCCCTGTCCTTCTCCTGTTCTTCTCCCAATCCTTCCACCAAGTCGTTTTCTGTTTCTTTCAATCCACCACCTCCCACTTCTCCCTGCATCCCTGTCCCACCCAGTTTTGAGTCCCTTGCAACCATCCAGATTTATCTGGTGGTTGGGGGAGAGGGGTCAGCTCGCGGCGTTCCGCGAGCTGACCCCTCTCCCCGGCGAGAAACGGGCTATAAAGCCCGGATGCGGGGAGAAGTGTGTTTTATAGGCTCTTCGCGGGCTCGTCAGTGATGGCCAGGGCGTCAGGCACGCCCGTCAGCCTTCACGTCACCGGGTCCATCAATGATGGAGCCCCGCACTATAACTACGTGGGCGGGAACGACTCTTAGACAGGGACCTAGGTCCTCTGGCGAGGCAGGGCGCCAGGGAAGCGGGCCGATTTCGTTGGCTAGGCCGCGGTTGGGCGGCTTCCGGACTCTTTCTTGAGCTGGCGCTCAATATACGCGGCTTCGTTGGGGAAGCCGAGAGAAAAACAGATTTCTTCGGCTAGCCGGAGAACCTTATCGAATCTTACCGCGCTATCTTCGATTTCAGGACCGGTAAGTTCAGCCATCCAGATGAGCTGGGTATCGACAGAAACGGGGGTGTCTGCGTAATCGAAATGGCCTCTGTTGTAATAAGGCTGGACGCGAACGCCGAGGACATTATCCAGCTGGATCGTCAACCGAGCGGTACCTCTGAACGGAGTCGCCGCGATCATCTTGAGCCAAGAATGGAGCAAGATGTCTGCGAATGCGACGATGCGATGAACTTCGATGTAGCGGCTGGTGACGCGCTCTTGGCCGCCGATTACGCTCTCCATCTTTTGCTCGCCGATGGTCTGCCGGAAGTAGATGTATCCGAATTTATTGACCTCAAGGCAATTGAAATCCGTGCGGCGCTGGTGGTATTCGGACATCTGGACCCCGTTCTGGACGCTTCTCAGATGGCCGGAGGTTGGAGGGAAAGACCAGCCAAAGGAGTTCACTCGAATCTGGCTGGGCAGATCGAAAACCTGCTTGTCGGTCATGAGCGGCGAGTGTGGATATACTGGCCCAATGCTGATCGAAAGCAGGCCGAATGGAACGCCCTCGCCCATGTTGCTCGCCTGAACATTGTCGCAGCGATCCTTCATCGCTCCGAGAATCCGCTTTCGGAACTCACGAGCTCGCGCCCGGCCTGACTCGAGCCAGGCAATACGATCCAGATCGGCCATATCGTCTGGAGTGTTGATATCGCCGGTGCGAACATAAACCTTATTGCCGCCTACGACATATGGGCGATCCGAAACGGCTTCCGGAATGCGTGCGACTACGAAAGCTAGGCCATCCTGCTGGCAGACCTGAACCTGAGGAATCAGGGGAGGCATGATGTTGTCCACTATGGTTCTCGTAACCTGCTCAGATAGGCCGTTTTGAAAAGGTATACCCTTCGATGCCGGATCGGGATAGCCATCCTTGTCGGTCACCCCGAAGATAATGGTTCCTCCGTAAGTGTTGGCGAACGCGCAGGCCGTTTTGGCGAAGCCGCCGGAGATCGACCCCTTGTAGTCTAGAACCCAGTTTTCCCGCTCGTTCCGCGCAATGAATTCAATGATGTCCGAGTATTGGATATCGGCTATGGCTTTGGTCAGCATCTTTAGGCCCCAAGCCCGTGCTTTTGGAAGTGCTCGCGGATATGAGCCAGGTGGCGGGACATCTGCTTCTGAGAGATGTCGAGGTGCCGGGCGAGCTTCGAGGCGTTGCCCCGTGTGCCCGGCAGCAGGTAGGCGATGACGGCGAGCTGGATGGGAAGGCCGAGAAGGGCCTTGTGAAGTTGCTCTTTGAGTAGGCCTGCCTCCGGGTTCTCGGACACCGATGGAATGGGGCCGGTCGCGCCGCGCGGCCCGTCTTCGGCCATGCGTTCCTGGTCTTCCAGGGCGTCCAATGAGACATGGAGTTGCGCTTCTTTCTTCTTCTGGCGCTTCATCTCCAGGGCGATGTACTTGAGCCCGGAGTAGAATATCCGCCGCCGGTCTTCGTCCGTCTCGGCTGCCCAGAACTTCTCCACCCAGGCCTTCGGCCTGAGCTGCTTATCGGTTATGCCCCAGGATTCCCAGACGATCTCCCGGACCAGTTTATCGAGAGCCTCACGGAAGGGGGCCGGAACGCCGGTGACACCCTTCATGACATCGGCAATCGCGCCGTCGATCACGCCGCGCGTCTTGTCCAGCCATTCGCGGGTGACGAAAGCAGCCGGCGGCCCCCGGCGCTCGATCTCATCAAGGACCTGTCCTACAAGTTCCGCCAGGACGGCATCGACGGGCGTCTTTGTCATTTGCCGGGCCGTGAGCAGGCCAGGTCCCGGCGCTGAGCCCGGCCCTGCGGCAGATAGGCGTTCATGAAGCTCTTGAAGAGCGCGCCGTGGTTGGGAATGAGCAGGTGGAGCAGCTCGTGGGCGATGACCCGGTCCTGGAAGGAGGCGGGCTCGGACAGCAGATCGGCGCTGAAATAGACTCGGCCAGCGGTGGAGCACGAGGCCCACTTGTTGCGCATGGCCTGGACATAGACGCGCTTGGGTTGGACGCCGATCTTGGTGGCCCAGCGGTCGACGCGCCGCTTGAAGAGCGGTGTAGGAACCGGCTTGGCTCTCAGCGCTGTGGTCATTTGTTGCGCAGCTTGATGATCTGCTCAGCCATTTCCTTCATGCGCTCCAGGCCGACGGCCGGGCGCAGCAGCTTGTAGAGCTCGGCTTTCAGTTGGCGGAATTCCTCCGCGTTCTCCGCGAAGTGCGGCAGGCGCCCGAACAGGGCGTCCACCTCCCGAGCGATGGCCTCGGCCTTGGCCGCGCCAGCGCGGTCCAACAGCCAGAAGGCAGCGAACGCCTCAGGAGAGAGGCCGGTCTTCTCGGCCTTGCGCCGGGCTTCCTCGTACTCCCGTAGGAGCTCTTCGAGCTCCTGGAGGGCGTCCTCCGTCGTCGTCTGGCGGTCTTCGTAGTTGCGAAGGATCGTCTCGGCCCTTTCGCCGATGGGGATCAGGAAAGGCTGCCGCGCGCCCTGCGAATGGGCCAGCCCGGCGAGGGTGCGGACCAGGTTGATGATCTTGGCCGCGGGCGGAGACTGCTTTTTCTTGAGGGCTTCCAGGGTCTCCTCATTGATCGCCACGGTCTTGGTCACCGTGTCGAGCCCAAAGGCTTGGGCATGCTCGCGGACGATGCTCTCAGTCTTCTTCATGAGGTCCGAGTAGAGCCCTCGGTGAGGGTTCACCGCGGCCCGGATCACCTGATAAAGCCTGCAAAGTTTGGCGTAGTCGTCCATGAATGGCCGCATCATGGGGTCGGGCGAGATGATCTCGTAGAGGTTTTCGAGTTTCTTGAAGAAGTCGAAAAACTTGTCGCGGTGGGTCATCTCGGCCAGCGCGGCGACGGCCCGCTCCACGGCCTTGTCGTCCATGCGTCCGCGGCAGAGTGCCAGGTAGGGCGGGGCCTCCTCTTTCATCATGTGGACGAAGAGAGCCTTGAGCGCGTCGATGTTCTTGATGACGCTCTGCACCACGTCTGAGTCGAATGAGAGCGCCTTCTCCATGCGCTCGAAGATGCCCACGAAGTCCACGACCAGCCCCGCAGGTTTCTTGATCCCATCGTCCTCATAGGGCCGATTGACGCGCGCGATCGCCTGGAGGAGCGTATGGTCGCGCATGGGCTTGTCCAGGTACATGCAGTAGAGAATTGGCGCGTCGAAGCCGGTCAGGAGCTTCTCGGTCACGATCAGAATCTTGGGCTTCTCCCCGGGCTTGGTGAAGGCCTTGCGGATGCGCTTTTCCTGGTCCTCCTTGAGCCGATACTTCGCCAGCGACGGCGGGTCGTTGTGCGCGGAGGTGTAGACGACGGCGGAGTATTCCTCCGGGAGCAGGCGGTCGAGTTCCTTCTTGTAGAGGGCGCAGGCTTCCCTGTCCACCCCGACCAGGAAGGCTTTGTAGCCAAGCGGCTCGATGTTCTCCTTGAAGTGTTTGGCGACGAACTCCGCAACCTGGCGGATGCGGTCCTTGGACTTCAAGAAGGCTTTGAGCGTGACGGCTCGTTCCAGAATGTGGTTGAGCTCTTCGATATCGCTGATGCCCTCGGTCTCGGCCAGGGCCCAGAACTCCTTCTCAAGCATCTCCCGGGGAACACGGATCTCGTTGGGCGCCAGGGCGTAGTGAAGCTCAAGAGTCGTTCCATCCGCGATCGATTCCTGGATGGAATACTTGTCGAGGTAGCCTTGCTGGTCGTCCTTGCCGAAGATCTTGAAGGTTCCCTTACCGTAGGCGATCTTGTCGATCGGCGTGCCGGTAAAGCCGATGAAGGTCGCCTTCGGTAGCGCCGCCTGAAGGTAGTTCCCCAGGTCGCTGCCGGTCGAGCGATGGGCCTCGTCCACCAGAACGAAGATGCTGTCTCGGGTGCAAAGGTCCTTGTCGGCCTTCTCGAACTTGTGGATCATCGAGACGATGAGGCCGCGGTAGTCGGTCCGCAGAAGTTCCTTCAGGTGTTTCTTGCTCTGGACGACCTCGGCTTTGCCCTCGCCCATGACGCTGGTGATCCAGCCGGAAAGCTGCCCTTCCAACTCGTTCCTGTCAATCAGCATCAGGACGGTTGATTTCCCGAACGCAGGATTCTCCAGCAGTTGGCGCGCGGCCGTGATCATCGTGAAGGTCTTGCCCGATCCCTGCGTGTGCCAGATGAGGCCGGTCTTCTTGGTGGAGTCGAGCGCCCGCTCTACAATCTTCTCGACGGCCCGCGATTGGTGCTGGCGCAGGACGGCCTTCTGGAGCTCGTCATCCTTCAGGAAGAAGATGATCCAGTCGCGCAGGAGCTTCAGGAAGCGCTCTCGCCCGAAGAAGCGCTTTACCTTCGCCTCGAAGTTGCCGGGCTCTTCGTCCTTCCAGTTAAAGATGTTTTTGCGGTCCAGGTTCCAGGTGACCCCGTAGTAAAAATCAAGGAGCTGGGTCGCCTCGAAGACTTGAGGGGAAACCATCATTTCCGGCGTTTCATCGTGATAGCGGCGAAGCTGAACGACGGCGCGGTCGATGCCGTCAGCATACCTGGCCGCCTTCGTCTCGGCGATGGCGACGGGGATGCCGTTGATCAGGAAGATGACGTCGGCGCGGTTGCCTTTCTGGCCGTTGGTGTACTCCCATTCGTCGGTGACGTGAAAGAGATTGTTGGACGGGTGGTCGAAATCCACCACCGTGACATTGCGTCGGCGCTTCTCATCCTCGGAATGGACGGACTGTTCGCCGCGGAGCCACTTGAGGATCTCGGCGTTGCCTTCGATCGTGCAGCGGACGCTCTCGATGCGGCCGATGATGTCGTCCGCATGCTTTTCGTCCACTATTCCAGGATTAAGGGCGATCAGCTTCGCGCGCAGTGCCGGATAGAGCAGCCAGCCGCTCGCCCCGCGACGAAGCCTGAGGGCTTCATCGGCGGGTAGATAGGTCCAGCCGATCTCCTCGGCATAGCCGATGAGCGGGTTCTGGACTGCGCCTCGCTCACCGCCTAAACTCGCAGACATGTTGGTTTATTTGGCCTTAGTCAGATTTTTGACGACGGACGAGAGGAGGTCGAACAAGGCGTGCTTGGAAACCGCTTCCTCCTTCTCTTTCGGTTCCTCGCGCCCGAAGAACTTCTCAGTCAATTTTGCCTTGATCTCGTTTCGCTGCGCTTCGGGCAACAGGACGAGATAAGCGTCGATGGATGCGAGTTCTAGGTGTGTTTTCCTCAAGCTGTTCTCGCGATCCCGGTGTTTCGATGATTCCTGGGAGGCGTATATGGCAGGAATCGCAATCACAATTGCTGTACCAAGCCTGAACGCGAACGTGTGCCAGCTGACATCATGCATGATGCTGAAGTAGAACGCGACTCCGGCAACAACAATCATGGCAGCCATCAAGCAGAGGGCGACGATGCGTAGCCAATCAGCCGTGCTTCTCTCCGTATCGGCTGTATTCTTAAAGTGCCCTGCGAATGAGGCGGACCCAATGGCCCCGAAAATCCGGTCTACCTCCTCTTCCCGCGTCTTTAGGCGGTTAAGATGCTGGTCGCTTTTCTTATGCAACTCGTCAAAAAACTTTTCCCCATGCACCTTTTGGGCATCTTGGAATTTCTTGGCCTCATCTTCCTTGGTCTTCAGTAGTTGCTGAAAATCGTCTGCTCGCTTTTTGGAATCGCTGACGAAAGTGTTGGAGCGATTGGTCTCGGCAGTCGTGAACTGCTGCTGATATGTGGCGATGGACTGGTCCAAGCGCCCCTTCTGCTGTTCAATCAGCGCCGCCAGCCCATCCAGGCGAGCTTTTTCTCCGTCGATCAATTTGGTGATGGTCGAGACGGCCGCCTTTTCGTCCGCGACGCTTTTCCGAATTTGAAGCAGCTCTTCGGCAATCTTGGTCTGAAACAATTGTGCCGCTTCGGAAACGGACGCTAGGAGCACGTCGGCTTCCTGGCGTTCGTTGGGCCGCAGATATGCCAGGAGCTCGTCAGCCATCGTGTTCGCGCTGTTGAGAGCTCCCGGATTTGGACTTTGCGAAAAATTATTGGCGTAGTTCTGGAGGTTGGTCGACCAGGTCCCGATATTCGCCCAAGCGTTCTGATGGTAAAGTTCGGGGTCGAGATTTTGAAGACAGGCCAAGATAATCTTGACGGCTTTCAAAAGACGTGCGTAATTGGGGAGATCGTCCCCGGTCAGCTTGTCCGCTTTCGCCGATTCAAGGAGCCTAAGGGCCTCCTTTACCCGCTCGATCGGCTGCTGCGCGCTAAACACATCATTCCATCTCGACATGACACCCTCTCATCGGTCTGATTGATTGACGGCTTTGTTCTTGATGAAGACAAAAAATACGGCCACTCATATGCTGGTACCTACGCCCCTGTCTTCGCTTGACTTGAAGTGAGTGTAGGCGCAAACGTAGTCCAGGTAGCGCTCGAGGTCAATCAGATCAAGTTCGTGGGTCTGATAATCGGCGGGATGAATGGCGATTGTGAGTTTTTCTGTGAAGACTTTTGTTGCGCAGGCGGCGACAAAAGATTTGATGATCTCCTGAACGATTTCTTTCCTCTGGACGGGAACTCTAGAAAACCCGGTGCCGAACAGCGGTATGACCAACTCCTCGCGTCCGCCCTTATCGCTGATATAGGCCCAAAGCTTTCCCAGGCTGTCCATGACATCCGAGAGTTTTCCATTTCGCACAGTCGGATGAGTGTTGAATTCGGCGGTAGCGACAAGGTAGGCCGGGCGCTGCTTCGGAGTGATTTTAATGACCGTGCCGATGGAATACCGTGTCTGTTTCCCGAAGGTCTTAGCGGGGTCCTGCTCACCAGTGTATGCATCGTTGGTGATTTTTGCGGCGATATCGGCGTCAAGATGCGCGACAGAATCGTAAAACTGTTTCGTGAATTGTCCCTGGACGCTGCGTTCTGAGATGATATCGGGCGAAACCAGCGTGTCGAAGGTGGTGTTGGTCGGGATGATGAAGGCTCCGGGGAGGGAGAACATGTCGCCGATCCTGATTTCGATTTGGACATCTCGTCCGTTCAGGCGGCGGATGAGAGATGATCGAGGCCATGCTTTCCATAAGGCAAAAAGTACGCAAAGGCCCAGGAAGGTCCAGCGTACCTGAGGGATATGCGTCGCGGTATAGGTCTTTAAGTCGGGGAAGAGGAACTCGAAAATCTCCAGTAGAACCCAAAGCACACCGAGCGCTTCAAGCAACGCGGCCGGTGCTCTGGATTGAAAAAATTCCTTCTTCCAGTAGTTGCCCGATGCAAAGCGCCGGAGGATGTTCATCACAGCCCCAGTTGGCGGTAGGTGGACTCGTTGTAGAAGTAGGCCCCGGTCTTCCCTTGACTGCGCAGGGACTCGAAGGTGGCCGGCCAGTTGTCCAGGGCGTGCTGGAGGATGGCCGCGTTGAAGCTCACATGGATCGCGAGCGCGTCTCTAATCCCCGGCGGGCAAAGATTGCCATCCATCTGCCTGAGTCCATTGAGATTGACGACGATGGGGGGCAGATTGAGTTGGATCGCCTGTTCGATTTCCCAAGGCACAAACTTCCGAAGATAGCGGGTGTTATCGCCAACGAGTAGGATGAAGTTCTTGGAATTCTCGAACCGCTTGCGGAGTTGGGCTTTGATGGACTCTTCGGTGCTGCTGTCCCGTGCGGAATTTATGTCGTGCGCATCCGCGAAGTTGTCACCGAACGCGATGTGGTCATGGCCCTTCCAGGCGCACATGAGGCGGTAGTAATGAATGTCGTTGTCTCCATCAAAGCTGACGAAGGTCTTAGTGCGGTAGGCCATGTTATTTCTCCACGGGAGCCATTGCGGTTAAGCTGCCCCCTAGTATTCGTATCGGAGCGGTCATGAGAAATTCGAGCGTGGATTGAAAAAGAACTTCCAGTAAGCGTGCCTTTTCCATCGAAAATTCAAGACGGTTATCAATGAGACGCAAGTCGCGGGCTATTCTTTTCTGATCTGCGGGCGGGGGTAAAGGAACAGGCCAGGGCATTAGAAACTGGAGGTTGATATTTTTCTGTGTCCCCTTCGGCGCCAAGCGGTTCATCTCGGCCTTTTGGGTTCGGAGATAATATTCGAGAAAGACTGGGTCTACTGTTTCGTCTGGAGTAATTCCGACAAGGCTATCGGGGAAAGCGCTGTCGAATTCCAGAATTCCCGTTTCGCCGATGTTTGCCGCGATGGTCAACACGATCGTTCCTTTAGGAAAAAGCTTGCTTATGGCGAGCCCTGATTCATTGAGAGTTTGTGAATAGCTGCGAATGCGGCCATTAGATCTGGCCACGTCACCGGTTTGGATGAAAGGTATCTTGCCGCCATAGAATCGCGGCTCATTACGTGGGCGGTGAGAAAATTTTCCCCGCGCGATTTTCGCAACTTTACCCAAGCATGTCATCTTCCATGTGGCAGGATCGTATTGTGCCGGCGTATCGCTCCCCGTTCTCTTTGACGCCCTCTTGGCGAAAAGTGAGGCCATCATCGCCTCCCTCAGTTCGCGCAAGGTCGCCGTAATCCTTTTCTGCTTCTCGGTCGCAGCGCGAATTTTGCAGAGGATAGATGCGATGGTGCTCTGTTCTTCGGGCGAGGGGAGTGGAAGGGTGAGTGCCTCAAGATGATGGCGCTGCAAGCTTGGGATTACATCATCACTGGCATCTGGTTGTAGATGGGAGAGCGCAAAAAACAAGAATTCGAGATCAACATGTTGACCTTCGCGAGGTTCAAGAAAAAAAGTCGTGTCAGAAGGATAGGAGGGTCCCTTAATGAGCCACGGTTTGCCGGCCGTTCCTTTCCGCCCGATGACGATGGTCGGGTAATTAACTAAAGGTTGGCTGGTCCATCCGAAGACTCCGCTTGATCCCACCACCGGAACATTGCCGCTACCGCCCGGGTTGGCGCGGCCGTATCGAATATTAAATTTGTCTGACAGGCGGAATGATTCCCATGTCGTCGCAGGAGGAGGTCTTAACTGTGCTGCTTTGGAGGGCGTTTTCATGTTGATTAGCGAAATTTATATCCAAGCCCTGAAAAAACGGTTTCCAGTTCATCTTCTTGGGTAGCCTCTTCTTTTCTAAGCTTGGCGAGATCTTCGAGAATGTCTTGAATGTTCCTGTGCTCGGTCGCTCCGACCGTCTCGATGTAGCGTGCCGGAGAAAGGTTGGAATCACCTTTGCGGCCAACTTCTTCTGCGGGCATGAGCTTGGTAAGGCGTTCGATTTCTTTGTTTGAGTGAAAGGCCCCCGCGACCTTATCAATGGCGGTTTCTGTCATGAAATTCTTGGGACGCCCTTTCTCAAACTCCCCGCTGGCGTTAATCATAAGGACCTTGCCCTTGCGGTCTTTGGGCTTGGCGTTGTTGAGGACGACGATGATGCCAGCGGCAGTGGTATTGTAGAAGAGGTTGTCGGGTAAAAGGATCACGGCCTCGATGAGATCCTTGTCTAGGAACCATTCCCGGATGGACTTTTCCTTATTGTCGCCTTGGTTGCCGCTCCCGCGGCTGGCGGCTCCGGTGTCAAGGACAATAGCGGCGCGCCCCTTATCCTTCATCGAGGCGTGGATGTGCTGGAGCCAAGCCCAGTCAGCGCTCTGCCGGGGTGCGAAACCGCCGCGATTAGAAAAGCGATCCAGCGGGTCCTTCTCGTAATTCTCTTCCGGGGAGAAGTTGTTCTGGTTCCACATCGGGTTGGTCACCACGATGTCGAAGCGCTTGAGTCGTCCGCCTTCACGAAATTTCGGATTGGTCATGGTATTGCCGCGGACGATCTCGCTTTCCATGTCGTGAATGACCATATTCATGCGGGCGATGGCGAAGCTCGCCCCTGTCAGTTCCTGGCCGTAGAGTTTGAGCGGCTTGGCCACGCGGCCCTCGCGCTCAGCCAAGTCTAGCTCGCATTTGACCAGGAGGCCGCCGGAGCCGCAGCAGGGGTCGTAGGCTTCCTCGCCCTGTTTGGGGTGCAGTATCTTCGCGATGAGGCGGCCGACTTCGCGCGGCGTGAAGAACTCCCCGGCGCTTTGGCCCTGGCCTTCGGCAAATTTGCGCAGGAGGTACTCGTAGGCCCGGCCGAGGAAGTCCGGCTCCACGTCGTTGAGGCCCAAGCGGTTCTTGCTGAGAATCTCGATGAGGCGGGCCAGGGCGTTGTCGCTGAGTTCGCGCTCGCCGTTGCGGGTCTCGTTATAATCCACGATGTCGATGACGCCCTGAAGCGAGTCGTTGGCCTTGGCCACGGCCCGGATCGCGGTGCTCACTAGCTCGCCAAGCGTCTTGGGCGCGCGTCCACCGGGCCAGGACTTTCTTCCACTTATAACGGCCCAGCGCGCCTCGGCCGGTATGTAGAAGCGGACCAGGCTGTGGTCGGCCTCGACATTCTCGAGCGCGGTGACCTCATTGCCGAAGGTCTTAATGAGGCGGGAAATCTCATCCTCGAAAACATCGGAAAGGCGTTTGATGAAAACGAGCGGGAGGATGTAATCCTTGAACTTCGGGGCATCCTTCTCGCCGCGGATGGAGCAGGCGGCCTGCCAGAGCAGGCTCTCCATCGTCTTGAGGTCGAGAATGGCGATGGGCCTGCGCACCTGAAGGGGTTCATCGGAGGCGGCCTCTTCGTCCGGTTCCTCCATAGTCATGGGCGGACGGCGCACATGGATCGGCTCATCATCGAGCTCGGCCTCGGGGAAAAATTCCGCTATAATGTCTGCGCACTCGTTTCGCTTGCTCAGCACGAACTGGCGGATGATGTTGAGCACCGCGGCCGTAGGCTGGGTCTTGCCGTTCTCCCAGCGGTTGATCGTCGGGTAGGAGACATGCAGCGTGCGGGCGAGATCGGCTTGGCGTAGTTCCAGGCGGTCTCGGATGGCCTTGAGCAGTTTGGGGAGTTGTTTCTTGTTCATGTATCAGGTGATAGCATAACTGATACTTTCGAATAAGTCAAGCGCCTCGCGCCTGCGGTGGCCCGATTTTCATGGGAAACGTTCTACGCGTCGAGTCTCAAGCCAAGCCCCTGCCTCCCCGGCAGACGGACCCGGTTATGGAGAACGCTCTCTCGGATTTCTTCGGCGCGGCTCTGCGCCGGCTCAAGCAGGCGCACGCGGCCGCCACGACGATCGAAGGTAAGGACCTCCACATCCCAACTTTCGAAATCACCGACGAGCCTAATCGATACGGGATTAATACCCAGACCAAGATCGAGATGGTTACGGACTGGACCTGGTTCGTCCTGCGCCGTTATGATCAACTGCGCGAGCTTCCCGAACTAAAGGAGGGGCTTGCCGCGCTCTCCAAGCACGTCGAGGTCGAGAAGTTTTACGGCTGCGACCAGTCGTATTTCTTCCACCCCGTCATCGAGCTGATCGAGACCAGCAAGGGGCTTGATGTTCCGCAGGAAATGCAGGCGGCGGCCGCCAAGAGCCTGGCGGAGCACATCGTGGACGGGCGCTACCAAGTTGAGACGGAGTGCGTTCTCAAGGGGTTTCACAGCGCGGTCAGCCCGATCCGCTTCGACAGCTTCGAGATCCGCAATCACACGGTGGGGGAGTGCCGGGCGATTTGGGAGGGTGACGGGAAGGCCGCAGCGGACGGCAACTCGCTTAATCCCGGCGACTTCGTCGCCAAGGTCTATGGGGTCGCGGATTCGAAGGAGCACGGCAAAGAGTATTGGGAATATCTCCGTCAGCTTCAGAAGGTCGTATTCTGCCTGCGGCTGCTCAAGTCGGGGCGCATCCAGATCGACAATCGCCCCTCGATGGGCAAGCTGGGCTGGGCGTATGGCATGCCTGGGACGCAGAGGCTCGTGTCGCCGTGGCACAAGGGCAAGACTTATCGACTGTCCGCAGAGGATGTCGCCGCCTTTCACGAGCTCTGGGCGCGGCACTCTAAAATATTCGACTCCGATGACCGTCGCCTGAGCCTGGCGATTAAGCGCTTCAACGGCTATTACGATCGCGAGACGCCCGAGGACGGCATCATCGACACCTTCATCGGGTTCGAGGCTTTGCTCACTGAAAATAACCACGAGATCACCTACAGGCTCAGCCTGCGCGCCGCGAACTTGATCGGCGAAACTCCGCAGGAGCGGGAGGCGATCTTCAACGACGTGAAAGCAGGCTACAAGCTGCGGAGCTTGATCGTGCATGGCGAAGAACTCAAGAAACAGCTTGATCTGCCGTCCGCGCAGGGCAAGGTCAACCTTAAGGATTTCGGCGAGGCGATGAGCCGCTATCTGGCGCGGGCCATCCTGCGGGTGAGCGGGCTCGGTCTCGCCAAGCCCGAGACCGAACTCCTTCCCCACCTCGATAAGCTTGCGCTGAAATAACGGCTTAGCGAACGATCACGCGCCGTTTGCCTCCGGGCACGAGGCCCATCCGATCCATCGGGCTGAACTTCTGATGGAGCAGCGCCACATCGCGGTTCGCCAGGCCGACATAGACCTTCACCATGTCGAGCGTCGAGTGCCCCAATATCTGCTGGAGGCTGAACGCGTCGCCGCCGTTCATGATGTACTGCGTGGCGAAGGTGTGGCGCATCGTGTGGGGCGAGACGCGCACGCCCTGGATGCCGGCCTGTGCGCCCAGACGGTGGAACTCCTTGCGCAGCAGGTAACGGCAGCAGCGGCCGCCGAAGCGGCTGACGAAGAACAGGTCCTGGCCGGGAACGTCGCCGCGGCGGGCGGCGTAGTTCCATAGAGCGCGCTTTGAGTTGAGACCGAAGGGGACTTGGCGCTCCTTGCCGCCCTTGCCCATGACGCGCATGACGCCGGACTGGAAGTCGATGGCGTCCTTGCGCAGGCCTATGACTTCCGAGATTCGCAGGCCGGTGTCGAAGATCAGGACCATAATGGTCCAGAGGCGGTGCTCATCGTAACGTTTCTGATTGCATTGGACGAGGAGTAGGCGCACTTGATCCAGCGAGAGCGGCTTGATGAGCTTTCGTTCCATTCGCGGCTTCTCGACGAGTTGGAATGGATTCTGAGGGATCATCCGCTCTCGCGCGAGGAAGCCGAAGAAGCATCGTAAGCCGCCGTAGGTGCGCGCGACCGTGACCGTGCCATTGCCGCGCTCGCGCATGTCCTCTAAGTGCTCTCGAATCAAAGTCGGCGTCACGGCGCGGGCCGTCGTCACGCCTTGGGTCTCGAGGTAGCGTGCGAACATCTTGAGGATCTGCTTATACCAAGCGAGCGTGCCGGGGGACAACTGCTGGGCCTGGCAGCGCAGCCGGAATGCCTCCGAGGCCGAACCTAGCGTCACTTCGAATTGAGCGGCGGGGCGGAACGCGAGCGTTTTTCTCATTTTTGACCCTCACTAACCTTGTGGTGTGGCGAGGGTTACAAAAAGAAAAACCCTGGCCTTTTGGACCAGGGCTTTTATCGTTTTCTCGTCGAGAAACGCCGCGAAATGGTTGCGGGGGCTGGATTTGAACCAGCGACCTCAAGGTTATGAGCCTAGAGCCAGCTGGGAAAAACTGCCCGTCGCGACCGACCGCAGTTTCATCAGGTTCAGGATCGAACCTAGCAGTCGTGTACAGAGTATAGCAGGAGAACTTCTAAAAAGCACGTGAACAGGTAGTGCTCGAGAAGAGTGTTGGTCCTGATTTCGGAGCCCTATAGTCCCGCATTGACCGGGTCTATTGCCGCCGTCGACCGCCCCAAAGGTCCCTCCTTCCGATTCGCTTCGCGTGATAGTGTCTCTATAATGACTAGAACGATCCGGCGTGCCGTCTTGCTTCTCGTTGCGTCAGCCTCTACGGCCGCCGCCGCGCCGCGTGCGCTGGTACGCCTGCCTGGCGTGCCGCTTACGTCTGTCACTGCTCCGACGCTCGTGATAGGCTCGGCGCACCTGATCGGCCCGACTCAGGGGCTCGGCACGATTCTCACGCCTGTTCCGCTCCTCTCCATGTCCCTGATTCCCGCCGCGGCTGTGCCCGCTCCGGTTGTGGCCGTTCCCGTCACGGCCGCCGCTTCGAGCGATGCCCCCGCGCCGGCAGCCCGACCCGGCAAGGCCGCGCTGGACGCATTGGCCACCGAGCTCACGAGTGCCGCCTCCGACTCGGGAAATGCGGGCGACGCTCTCGGACGGTCTTTCGACGGCGCGGTTCCGGGTGCAAAATCCGCCGCGGTTTCCGAGCCGGTGCATCATATCGAGGCCGAGAGCGGAAGCCTCTCCATCGTCCCACGCCGCCACGATGCGCGCAAAGACGAGACGGTCGGCTTCCGCATCCCGCCGGAGTTGCTCGATCTCCTCCCTTCCGCGCGCCAGCGCAATCCCAAGGCGTGGACGAACCGCGTATCGTTCCATCTGCACAGCGTCTATTCCGACGGCACACTTCAGCCGGAGGATGTCGTAGCCGCGGCCGTCGCCAAGGGGGTGAAGGTCTTGTCTTTGACCGACCATGACACCGTGGCCGGAATCGCGCGCGCCCGCGCCAAGGCGAAGGAACTGGGCGTGACGTTCCACGCGGGCGTGGAGATGTCGGCGGGAGGCGGAGTGCACGTCAACGCCATCGGGGTCGATGAAACCAATCCGCAGCTCATCGCCTTGTTGGAGCGAGTCCGCATCCAGCGCCTGGTCCGCGCGCAGACCATCGTCGAGCACCTCAACGCTAGATTCGAAAATTCCTCCGATCCTCGCGAGCGGGCCGTTCGCATGACCCTTGAGGAGGTCAAGGCGAAATCCATGCACGACGAAGGCGGGACGATCGAGATTCCCCACGTGGCGCGCGTGCTGATCGACAAGGGCTTGATCAAGAACGTGCAGGAGGCCTACCGGACATATCTCACCGGCAAAGTGCTGACTGATCCCCGCGTCCCCGAGAGTCCTGACGTCGAGGAGGTGCTTGCCGCCGTGCACGCGGCGGGCGGCAAGGCGTTTCTCAACCACCCCTACACCGTCCGGGGCGAGAACCAGGCTGAGAGAGACGCTAAAGTGAAGACCCTCCTTGCCAAGGGAATGGACGGCATCGAGGTTTACCGGCACAGCCGCGCGCGCTCGGAGTCCGGAAAGCGCGCGCTCGACTCCCGCGTGGCCAAATATCTGGGCTGGGCGCTCGGCCTAGGGCTCATCATCGGCAACGGCGCCGATTATCACGGCCCCGGCACCGGATTAAGCAGTCTGATCGTGTGGATGCCGAAGACGCTGGCCAGCAAGCTCGAGAAGGCCTTCGGCGGCGCGCGGCGGGGTCGCGGCCGCAGGACGGCCGCCGGCCCACGGACTTAAGGGGAAGGCTTCGTTGAACGCGCGCGGCTGATCAGTTCCCGCGCTGGCTTCGCCGGAAGTCCCACGGCGGCACGGGGTTGGGATCGGCCCAAAGGCCGAGCCGGGCGGCGCGCGCGCGGGCCTGCTTGCGGCCGAGTTCGCCGAGATCGGGATAGTAGCGCTCATACCACCAAGCCCAGCCTTCCTCAACGAGAACCTCGTTGAGCCAGACGCCTCCGCGGCTGCGCAGGCGTATCCAGCCGACCAAGCGGCCGTACGGATCGACGTCCTCGATCTTCACTTGGATCGTCGAGCCTTCGGCCTCGATCAATTGCGCGGCCCGCGCCCCGGATTCGTCGCCGTAGGGCTGGCCGGGCTTGTTCCGGCCGTGAGAGATCTCCGGCGCGTCGACGCCGGCCAGGCGGATGTAATCGTAGACGGACTGGCGGGTGCCGAGCGCGACGGTGTCGCCGTCGGACATGCGCTTGATCTTGAACTCGATCTCTTCTCCCGGGAGAATGCGACGCAGGCCCGCGGTGAGGCGGCGGCGGAAGACCCAGGGAGCCTCGGGCGAGTATTCTCCGCCGCGCGCTTTGCCCGCCCACAGGCCCCGGCCGGCGCGGATGGCGCCGTTTTCGAGCTCGTTGAGAGACTCCTCTTTGTTGAAAAAGAAGTTCCACCAGGCCCAGCCTTCGCGAAGGAGTTCGTGCTGGAGCGCGCGTCCGTCCGGAAGGGTGACCCAGCCTACGAAGCGTCCATATTTGTCCGCTTCCTTAACATGCACCGTCACGGTCTTGTCCAACACGAGGCCTCGGACGAAAGCGGCGGCCTCGTCGCCGTAGGGCTGGCCTTGCTTTCCGTGCTCAGGGTGCGCCGTCTCCGGGGCGTCCACCGCGTCGAGCCTGATCTGGACGTCTCCCGCATGGCTCACCAAGAGGGTATCGGCGTCCAAGACCTTCGTAACGCGGCCTGAGAACACGTCGCCGGGCTTGAGGTCGGAGACGGCCGGGGGGGCGACGGCTCGCGGGATCGCAAGCGCGGGAGCAGGCCGCGCGCCGGCCAGGAACGCCTCGATCTCGGACCGCGAGGGGGGATCGTCGAATCGCCCGGCGTCCGCCGACGCCGAGAACGAGCCTAACAGCAATCCGACAGTCAGCGCCCCGGCTTTCGCGGTCGTTGGCATATCCGGAGTATAGCACGCGGATCGTCCGTCATACGACGGCTCTGTCGACGTCATGATTCTGGCCCTTGACTATATAACGGAAATCGTTTACGATAACCGTAATATGAATCGGTTTGCTGCGGCGGCTGTCAAGGTTATACGGATGTTGGCGCCTGCCGTGGATGGCGATTTCGACCTTCTCGGCGTACCCGCCATTCGCGTGGCGATCCTGCGGCGGGAATTCCCCGGCGTCCTGCGATTGTGCGCGCTCGCGGTCTTCGTGGCGTTGGCGGTCCTCGCATGGGGCGTCTTCGCGCCATCGGGTGTGAACGCGAAGTTGTTCGCCAAGACGCATCCGTCCACCCTGCTCATCTGGGGCGTCTGGTGGCCGGCGATGGTGTGGGTGGCGGTCCTGTTCGGCCGTCTTTGGTGCATGGTCTGCCCGCTCGAGCTGGTCTCCGCCGCGGGGGGGCGCGCCGGCGAGGCGATAGGGCTTCCTCGCAGGCCTCTGCCCGGCTGGATCGCCTCCGGGGCCGTCATCGTCGGCCTCTATGCGCTCATTCAGCTGCTCGTGGCGGGAGCGCACATCAATCGCGTGCCGGCCTACACCTCGTTGTTCCTTATCGGACTGCTGACGACGGCGATGTTCGCGGGTGCGTTCTTTCGGGACCGTGCTTTCTGCCGCGGCTTCTGCCCGGTGGGCCTGCTGCTGGGCACCTACGGCCGCGGCGGGATGTTGGCGGTGCGGCCTGGGCCGCGCGCGGTTCCGGCGGACGCGCGAACCTGCCCCAGCCTTCTCAACCCTCCGAAGCTCGACAGCAACAAAGACTGTCTGGTCTGCTGCAAGTGCGTCCAGGCCTGCGAGCCGGGCCATATGCGGCTCCTGCTGCGGGCTCCCTTCTCTCAACGAGACGGCCGCCAGGCGGATGCTCCGTGGCCGGTGACGCTGTTCGTGATGCTGGTCTCGGGATTCGTAACCTGGGAACTCACCACCGAATGGCCGGCGGCGGAAGGAATCTTTTTGACGGTCCCGGTATTCATCGCGGCAAAACTCGGCTGGCCGTGGGCCGCCGGCTGGCTTGAAGGGGTATGGGCGCTCGTGGTCGTGCCTTTGTCGATGTGGACGGCTCTGGCCGCAGTCCTTCGGCTGCTCGGAGCGCGGGAGAGCGTCGGCGGACTGTGGCGCAAGATGGCCGTGCCGCTCGCCGTGGTGGTCTCGGTCGGCCACATGAGCAAGGGGTTGGCGAAGTTCGTGTCCTGGGCGCCGTTCCTGCCGGAGGCCCTTCGGGACCCGGCGAAGGCGATCGCCTCGAAGGCCGTGGCGTCGCCGCCGGCGTTGCTGAGTTTGTCGACCGTGGGATTGGCGGGCCTTGGGCTGCTACTCGCGGCGGCGTGCTACGCGGTTCGGGAAATCAGGCTGGCCGATAAAGACGCTCACCCGTGGGCGCCTCTTCCGGTCATCGTGTTGAGCGGCGCGTTCGCGCTCATCATCTTAGGATGGATACTCCAATGATCGACGAAGTCTTGAAGCCCGCGACGCGCGAGATCCTCTTGGCGTTTTGGAAAGTCCACATCCTTCATCACGCGGCCGAGGGCCCGATCCACGGCCAATGGGTCACGGAGGAACTGCGGCGGCACGGCTACGAGATCAGCCCGGGCACTCTTTATCCGCTGCTCAATAGGCTCGAGAGGCAGGGGTGGCTTCGGCGCCTGAAAGGAGAGCGAGGAGGACCGAAGGCGCGCAAGAGTTATCGGTTGACCGCGCGCGGCCTGAAGGTCCTCGACCATGTCCGCCTCCAAGTCCGCGAGCTATACGAGGAGGTCGCATGCGAATCGAAAAGGCGTTGATCCTCATCCGGTTGTCGGTCGGCTCCATCTTCCTTTCGGAGGGCATCCAGAAGTTCCTCTTCCCCGAGGCTCTGGGCGTGGGCCGCTTTATCAAGATCGGCATACCGGCGCCCGAGCAGTTGGCGCCTTTCGTCGGCGCCGTGGAGATCGTCTGCGGAGCGCTGCTCCTGCTCGGGCTGTTCTCGCGGCTGGCCGTGATGCCGCTGCTCGCGGTCATCGGCACCGCCCTCGTCACGACGAAGGTTCCGATGCTGCTCAAAGACGGATTCTGGAAGGCGGCGCACGAGTCCCGCACCGACTGGTCCATGCTCCTGAGCCTTCTATTCCTTCTTGTCGCCGGCGCGGGGCCCTGGTCTTTCGACGCGCGACGCTCGCGGCGCGACGGATGATGAGCGAACTCGGGGCCGCGCTTCTGCGCCTGGACGTTCCCATCCTGCAGTCCGTCAATCACGGCTGGTCCAGTCCGCCGCTCGACGCGTTCTTCAGCTTCGTCACCGAACAGCGGAACTACGCGCTCCCGGGTGCGCTGCTGGCCGTCTACCTTTGGATGAAAAAAGGCCTGCGCGGCCGCTTGTGCCTGTTGACCTTGCTTCTCGGGGTGGCCGTGAGCGACCCGCTGTCGAGCCGCCTCATCAAGCCGATGGTCCATCGGGTCCGTCCTTGCGCGGCGGTGCCGGGAGTGCTGACTCCTCATGGCGACCGAGGGACTTTCTCCTTCCCGTCCTCCCATGCGGTGAACATCGCCTCGACGGGCGTGATCATCGGGATGAGCTTTCCCGCTTGGGCGCTTCCCGCGTTCGTGCTTGCCCTGTTCGTCGGCCTCTCCCGGGTCTATCTCGGGCTGCATTATCCTTCCGACGTCCTGGTGGGGTATCTTCTCGGCGCGGTCCTGGGATGGGCTTGCTGGAAAGCCGTTCAGCGGGAGGCCGCCCGCCGGGGGCATCGGGTGGAGGACCCTCATGAGGCGGCGAGGCCATGAATCGTAGCGCGCTCAAAGAGGTGATCCTCTACTTCCTCCGTCTGGGATTTACGGCCTTCGGCGGCCCGGCCGCGCACATCGCCATGATGGAGGAGGAGGTCGTGCGGCGGCGGCGCTGGATGAGCCGCGATGATTTCCTCGACCTCATCGGGGCGACGAACCTGATCCCCGGCCCCAACTCGACCGAGATGGCCATCCACATCGGCTATCTGCGCGCGGGTTGGCCGGGCCTGATCGCGGCCGGGGTCTGCTTCATCGTCCCGGCGGCCGCGGTCACGCTCGTCTTCGCCGAGGCGTACCGGCGCTACGGCGCCCTCCCGCAGGCGCAGGACGCGCTCTACGGCATCAAGCCCGTGATCATCGCCGTGGTCGGCCAGGCCCTTTGGGGCTTGACCCGCTCCGCGGTCAAGAGCCGCTTCCTGGCCGCGCTGACCTTGGCCGCGGCCGCCGCGAGCTGGTTCGGCGTCAACGAGCTGCTCGTCCTGCTCGGGGGCGGGCTCCTGGTCGTCGTCGCCGGCAAGTCGCTGACCCGGACGCCGGGGGTGCGCCTCGGTGTCGTCGAGCCTTTCGGGCTCGCCGTGCTGTTCCTATTCTTCGTGAAAGTCGGCTCGGTGCTCTACGGCAGCGGCTACGTCCTGCTCGCCTTCCTGCAGGCGACCTTGGTGGAGCGCTGGGGCTGGCTGACTCAAACGCAGCTGCTCGACGCCGTGGCCGCCGGGCAGATGACGCCGGGCCCGGTGTTCACGACGGCGACCTTCGTGGGCTATCTCGTGGGCGGCCTGCCCGGCGCGGCCGCGGCGACCGTCGGCATCTTCCTGCCGTCCTTCGTCTTCGTCGCGCTCAGCGGTCCGCTGATCCCGCGTCTGCGCCGCTCTCCGGCGGCGGGCGCCTTCCTGGACGGCGTCAACGCCGCCTCACTCGCCTTGATGGCCGTCGTCACCCTGGCCCTGGCGCGCTCGGCGATCGTGGACTGGACGACGGCGCTTCTGGCCGCGGCCGCGGCGTGGCTGCTGATCGCGCGCCGCGTCAACTCGGCATGGCTCGTCATCGGCGGCGGCGTCCTGGGCTACGCTCTCCCGAGGCTCTTTCCGTCATGAAGTCCCATATTCCCGGAGGCTTGATGAAGATTTTGCGAGACTGGGCGCCGCTGCTGGCGCTGCTGGCCGTTGTGATCGCGCTGGCGACTTGGTGGGACGCGCGCAGGCGGTTCGAGGGGCTGCGCTCACAGGCGGACGAAGCCGCCTCCCCGCGCGCGGAGCCGGGCTGGTTGAAAGGAACGACCGACGAGAAGTTCCTCCGGGTCGAAAGCCAGCTGCGCGGCTTCGACAAGACCATGGTCGAGGTGGGCTATCGCTTCACCGAGCTCTACTTCGCCGGCAAGGACCGGAACTGGGAGTATGCCGAATACCAGGTGGAGAAGATCGACGCGGCGATCCGACTGGGGATCGAGCGGCGGCCGAAGCGGGCGGGCTCGGCGCGCTATTTCCTGGAGGAGGACCTCCCGGCGATGCGGGCTATCTTGGAAAGGCACGACGCGGCTGGATTCGACAAGGCGGCCGTCTCGCTGCGCCAGGCCTGCGTGCGCTGCCACGTCCGGGAGAACGTTCCCTACTTCGCGGTGCAGCTTCCGGAGAGGCGTCTTACCCCCATCCGGCGGGCTCCGCGATGAAATACCTGCTCATATGCTCCGCCGCCTTCCTTACGTCCGGGTTGACGCTCTTCTCCGGTTTCGGCCTCGGAACCTTGCTGCTCCCCGTCTTCGCCCTCTTCTTCGCCTTGGACCTCGCCATCGGCTTGACGGCGATCGTCCATGTTCTCAACAACATCTTCAAGCTGGCGCTCTTGGGTAAGCACGCGGACAGGAAAATCGTCTTGGCGTTCGGGCTGCCGGCGATACTCGCGGCGTTCGCGGGAGCGAAGGCCCTCGTGTGGTTGTCCGATCTGCAGCCGCTGGTCCGCTACCAGGCTTTCGGCCGCGAGCTGGAGGTTCTGCCCGTGAAACTCGCCATAGGGGTGCTCATGATCCTATTCGCGTTCCTCGAGGCGATTCCCTCTTTCGAGAAAGTGTCTTTCGACAGGAAGTACCTGCCGTTGGGCGGCATCTTGAGCGGGTTCTTCGGCGGACTCTCCGGGCATCAGGGCGCCCTGCGCAGCGCTTTTCTCATACGCTGCGGACTGTCCAAGGAGGCCTTCATCGCCTCCGGCGTGGTCGTCGCCTGCCTCGTGGACTTCACGCGCCTCGGCGTCTACGCGGCCAAGCTTTCATCCTCGGCTCTCGACACTCATGCCGGTCTCTTGACCGCCGCCACCCTGTCGGCCTTCCTGGGAGCGTGGGTGAGCAGCCGATTGCTGCACAAGGTGACCGTTCGGACGCTGCAGTGGTCCGTGGCCGCGATGCTGTTCTTCGTCGCGCTCGGGTTGGCGTCCGGCGTCATCTAGGGGCGCGGCCTTTTGTCGCTGGGGAAATCCTTCGCTCCCGGTATGACTCGGGATTGAGACTTCTTGAATTTATATATTAGGATGTAGTTGCGAATTATCGAAACTATAATCATGGCACTGAAACGGAACGCCAAGCTGCTCTATGAACTTCACGCGCAAGTCTGCTCCGTGCTGTCCAACGCCAAACGGCTGGAGATCATCGACCTGTTGCGGGACGGAGAAAGGACCGCCGGGGAGTTGTGCCGGAAGATGGGCCTTCCCAAAGCCAACGTCTCCCAGCAGTTGTCGATCATGCGCGGGAAAGGGATTCTTCTGGCGCGCCGCGAGGGCCGGCGCATCTTCTACCGGCTCTCCCAGCCCAGGATGCTGAGGGCCTACGATCTCTTGAGAGAGGTCCTTCTGGAAAAATTGGAGACGCAAGGAACGATCGCTCGCAGCCTTCATGGAATCGGCGCACACGGCGACAAGGGGATTGATTTGAGGGGGGAAGGAAGATGAAACTCGGCATCGTGATCTACTCGACGGACCCGGAAACGGTCTGGAATGCTTTCCGGCTTGGCGTATTCTCGCTCAAGCAGGGCGACATCGTCCGCGTATTCCTGCTCGCCAAGGGCGTTGAATGCGAGAAGCTGAACACCCACCAGTTCAAGGTCGTTGAGCAGATGCAGGCTTTGGTGGACGGCGGCGGGACGATACTGGCCTGCGGCACATGCTTGAAGCTGCGGAATTCGAGCGGCTCCGAACTTTGTCCTCTCTCGACCATGAAGGACCTGTACGAAATCATTCGGGACTCGGACAAGGTCGTCACCTTCTAATTCACGCATGAACCAACGGAAAACCGTTCTCATATTGGGCGGCGGGATCGGCGGTCAGACCGCTGCGGCTGGTGATGCGCCTCGGCGGCATGCTCAAAGGAATTCCAGTTCGACTGTGAAAAAGAACCCTGCCGCCGTCTTCCGACCGATAGGGCGCGTCGAAGACGGCGTGATCAGGGTCCACCGCGACTGGGCTCCGGGACTGGACGGCATCGAGGGGTTCTCGCATCTTATCGTCATCTACTGGCTCGACCAATCGCATGAACCGGAGCTGAAGCTCCATCCGAAAGGCGATCGTCGTATTCCCGCGCTCGGCTTCCTTGCGACCCGCACGCCTCATCGCGCCAATCCGATAGGGATGACGGTCGTCCGGCTCTTGAAGCGCCGTGGCAGCCGCCTGTGGATCGAAGGGCTCGACGCCTGGCCCGGCACGCCCGTGCTCGACATCAAACCCTACACGCGCAAGGACTCGATCAAGAAATTCCGCATCCCCGCGTGGGTGAAGCTCCTCGACCAAGCCGAGACCGACCCTCTGAGGCGTTATGCAAGCTGACCGGGATCGGAGATGAAGCCACCCCCTATTCTTCGGAACAAGCGGCATCGTGAGCCGTCGGTTTTCTCTCCCGAAAATCTCCTCCGGGAGGCCAGACGGCAGAAAATTCTGTCGCGGCGTTCCGTGCCCAGGGTCTGCGTGCTTGATCCCGATGGGGACATCGTGCGAACGCTCCTGATGGAGAAGCGCGCCAAGCGCGACCCAGCATGGGCCTGTTATCATACGGAGCTTTACGCGTTCGTCCTGCGAGGGCGCAAAGTCGGCATCATCGGCTGCGCGGTCGGCGCGTCGTTTGCGGTGCTTCTCGCTGAGGAACTCTTCGCATCGGGATGCGAACTCCTTATCAGTGTCACTTCCTCAGGTCAAATCTCAAGGAAGACCGATCCTCCCTACTTCATCCTGATCGAGAAGGCGCTGCGCGACGAGGGCACCAGCTACCACTACATGCCGCCCTCGGATTTCAGCCGGATTTCGCCGAAGCTCTCGCAAACCCTTCGGAACGCGTTCGATAGGATTTCTCTTCCCGTGCAGCGCGGCTCGACCTGGACGACGGATGCTCCCTTTCGTGAGACCAAATACGCCATCGAGCGCTGTCGCGCGCTCGGGATATTGGCCGTGGAAATGGAGGCAGCCGCTCTCTATGCTTTCGCGGAAGCACGGACCAAATCCGTCGTGTGCCTCGCCCATGTGACGAACCAGATGGCGCAAATCAAGGGCGACTTTGAGAAAGGCGCCGCCAACGGCGCGCACGATGCACTGACCGTCATCGCCGCTGTAGCCCGGACTGTGCGCCGATCCCGCCAAAATCCCGTCTAAAATTGACGTTCTCCCCTGAAAAACTAGACCAAGTTGAACCCGGACAGGGTCACCACCGCAGAGATTTCTCCACCCCTACCAGGGTGCGCGGATCGGTCCGCGGAC
>Ga0154316_117_pt3 | contig 86312 bp, 76 predicted proteins | sample RifGroA2_FD_105610 | JGI IMG/M metagenome (GOLD analysis project Ga0154316, IMG submission 105610) | Elusimicrobia bacterium GWA2_66_18
GCCGCCATGTCCCCCACAAGACCGGCGTCTACATCATGCGCGAGGCAGCCGGGGATATCCTATACATCGGCAAGGCCAACGACCTCTCCAAGCGGGTGGCCCAGTATTTCAACTCGAACCAGGAGAACGTCAAGAACCAGGCCCTGGCCCCGCTCGTCCGGCGCATCGACTACATCCTCTGCCAGTCCGAGCGCGAGGCCCTGCTCCTGGAGCGGCGCCTCATCAACGAGAATCAGCCGTTCTTCAACGTCATGTGGAAGGACGGCAAGACCTATCCCTATCTCAAAATCACTCTCGGCGAGGATTACCCTCGCATCCTCACGACCCGCCGCAAGATCCGCGACGCGGGCGCTTATTTCGGACCCTTCCCCAAAACGACTCCCGTCCGGGGACTGCTCCGTTATCTCTGGAAACACCGCGTATTCTCGCTGAGGCCGTGCCGCTGGGAATTCTCCGAGAAGAATCCTCTGGACAAGCGAAAAATCAACGAATGCCTATACTATCACACCAAGGAATGTCCCGCCCCTTGCGCGGGACGGATCGCCAAGGCGGATTACCGACGGATCTCCGCACGCGCAGTCCTATTCTTCAAGGGCCGCTATGAAGATCTAAGACAAGGATTCGAGAGGGAAATGAAGGACGCTTCGAAAGCCCTGGACTATGAAAGAGCCGCCCAACTGCGCGACAACATAGCGGCCCTCTCGCAGATGGGCGAACGCGTCCGGGTACGCGAGGTCGAAGCGGACGGCGTCGGCGGAAGGCTTGCCCAAACCCGGATGGTGACCGCGCTCCAGAAAGCCCTCGACCTGCCCCAGCCGCCGGTTCACGTCGAGTGCTTCGACATCTCCCATTTCCAGGGCCGTCAGACCGTGGCCGCCATGGCCTGCTTCATGGGCGGCAAGCCCCATCGCGAGCATTACCGGAAGTTCCGCATCCGCGAGACGGCCGGCATCGACGACTTCAAGTCCATGCACGAGGCCGTGTACCGGCGCTACCAGCGCCTGCGGGCGGAGAAGGCGAGCCTGCCGGATCTCGTGCTGATCGACGGCGGCAAGGGTCAATTGAGAGCCGCAGGGAAGGCCCTGGCTGAGTTGAAGCTCAAAATCCCCCTGGCCTCGCTGGCCAAGCGCATCGAGGAGATCTTCCGGCCCGGCCGCGCGGAGTCCCTCGTCCTGAGTCTCGACGACCCCGCCCTGCTTCTGCTCCAACAACTGCGCGACGAGGCCCACCGCTTCGGCGCGGCCTACCACCGCCTGCTGCGGGATAAGGGCCTCTTCGACGCCTGACGCCTACCCCTGCTTGCCGGCCAGTTCGCCGAGGCCGAACATGGGCATGAACATCGCGACGACGATGGTGCCGATGATGATGCCCATGACGACGATGACGATGGGCTCGATGAGGGAGGTCAGGCCCTTCACGGCCGTGTCGACTTCCTGATCGTAGAAGTCGGCGATCTTGGAGAGCATGACATCGAGCGCTCCCGTCTCCTCGCCGACCGAGATCATCGAGGTGACCATGTTCGGGAATATGCCTGACTTCTTAAGCGGGTCGGAGAGGTGGCCGCCCTCGCGGATCGACTCGCGCGTGAGCATGACGGCCTCCGCGATGACCACGTTGCCGGCCGTGGCGGCGACGGTGTCCAGCGCCTGCATGATGGGAACGCCCGACTTAATGAGGGTGCCCAGGGTGCGGGTGAAGCGGGCGACCGCGACCTTCTTAAGGATGATGCCGAAGATGGGGGCATGAAGGGACTTCGCGTCGACCCACTTGTGGCCGAAGGAAGTTCCGTAGAATTTCAGGAAACCTTTGTAGGCGAGATAGGGCGCCCCGACGAGCACATACCAGTACGTCTTCATCGCGTCTGAAACGTCGATGAGGATCTGGGTCGGCAGAGGCAGCTCGGCGCCGAAGCTGGCGAAGATGTTCTTGAAGGTCGGGATGACGAAGACCATCAGGAAGATGGTGACGAGCGCGCAGATGGAAAGGACGATGGCTGGGTACATCATGGCCGACTTAACCTTCGCCTTCAGGGCCTCGGAGCTCTCCATATAGTTGGTCAGACGCTCGAGGATGGTGTCGAGGATGCCGCCCAGCTCGCCAGCCTTGACCATGGAGGTGTAGAGTTCGGGAAAGGCGTCGGGATGCTTGCGCAGGGCGTCCGAGATCGAGAGACCCGACTCGATGTCCGACTTGACCACGCTCAGGACCGCCTTGAAGGCCGGGTTCTCCGCCTGCGTCTCCAAAATCCCAAGGCTCTGGACGATGGGCACGCCAGCGCTCACCAGCGTCGAGAGCTGGCGCGAAAAGAGGACTAGATCCTTGGAGGTGACCTTGCCCTTTGACTTAAAGAAGGCCTTGATGACCCCCAGGGGGTCGGCTTGCTTCTCCGCGATCTCCAGCACCACCAACTTCTGCGCGCGGAGCTTGTCCACCGCGGACTTCTGCACGTCGGCGTCGATAACGCCCTTCATCATGAGTCCCGCTGAGGTCTTGGCCTTGTAGCTGAAGACGGGCATATTTTCTCCTCAAGTCACTGCGACCCGAAGTCTCCCCGAATTAACGCGGAGCCGGAGGTGCGGCCATATTGCGCTGCATGAGGCGGCGGAGGTCTTCCGGGTCGAGCGAGTGAAGCATCGCCTCCTGGAAGGTGATCTTCTGCTTGAAATAGAGTTCGGCCAGGGACTGGTTCATCGTCTGCATGCCGACCTTGCCGCCGGTCTGGATGGCGACCTGGATCTGCTCGACCTTCTGCTCGCGGATGAGGTTGCGGACGGCGGCGTTGACGATGAGCGTCTCGGTCCCCAGCACGCGTCCCGCGCCGGAAGCGTGGTTGAGCAACTGCTGGGCGACGACGGCCTGCAGGACGAAGGAGAGTTGGACGCGAACCTGGTCGAGCTGGTGCTGGGGAAAGACGTCGATGATGCGGTTGATGGTCTGGGCGCAGTCCGTGGTGTGCAGGGTCGCGAGCACCAGGTGGCCCGTCTCGGCGATGTTGAGCGCGGCCTGAATCGTTTCCAGGTCCCGGAGCTCGCCGATGAGGATGACATTGGGGTCTTGGCGCAGGACGTGGCGCAGGGCCGTCGTGAAGGTTTCCGTGTCCTGGCCGACCTCGCGCTGGTTGATGATGGATTTCTTGTGCGCGTGCACGAACTCGATGGGGTCTTCGACCGTCATAATGTGGCAGGAGCGCGTCTCATTGATGAAGTCGATCATGCTGGCCAGCGTCGTGGACTTACCCGAGCCGGTCGGACCCGTGATAAGGAGGAGCCCCTTGGACAGCTTCATGATCTCGAGGATGGCCTTGGGCATCCCGATCTCGTCGAAGGTCTTGAAGTTGTTGGGGATGGCTCGGATGGCGGCTCCCACGCAGCCCATCTGCCGGTAGACATTCATGCGCACGCGGCCGATGCCGCGCAGGTTGAACGCCAGGTCCAACTCGCTGGAGGCCTCGTAGCGCTCACGCTGCTGGTCGTTGAGCAGGGAGTAGATCAGCTGCTGGGCCATCTCCGCGCTTAGCTTCTCGAAAGGCGTCGGCACAAGCTGGCCGTCCACGCGCAGGATCGGGGATGCTCCGACAGTGAGGTGCAGGTCGGACGCTCCCCGTTCGTGCATCAGAAGGAAAAGCTCTCCCATTGATACCATTGTCCTCTCCTTGGTTGACGACGCTCAGGTATCCACGTCGGACGCGGTCACCCGCATCATCTCTTCGACCGTGGCGGTACCGGCGAGGAGCTTGCGGATGGCGCACATGCGCAGGGTAAGCATGCCCTGCTTCATCGACTGATTCTTAAGCTCCATGGCGGAAGCCCTGTCCAGGATAAGTTGACGGATGGCGTCGGTGACCTCCATGACCTCGTAGAGGCCCTGGCGACCGCGGTAGCCGGTGTTCGCGCAGTTCTCGCAACCCTTGCCCTTGTGCAGGACGATCTTGCCCTTGCCGGTCGTCTGGAGCTGGGCGTCGATCACGCCGAGCTTCGTGAGCCAGTCGCGTTCGACCTCATAGGGCTCCTTGCAGTTGGGGCAGATGGAGCGCATGAGGCGCTGGGCCTCGACTAAGAGCAGGGCCGAGCTGACGAGGAAAGGCTCGACGCCCATCATGCCCAGGCGGGTGATGGTCTGGGAGGTGTCGTTGGTGTGCAGCGTCGAGAAGACGAGGTGGCCGGTCAGAGCGGCGTTGATGGCGATGGTCGCCGTCTCCTGATCTCGGATCTCGCCGACCATGATGACGTCCGGATCCTGGCGCAGAAAGGAGCGCAGGGCCGCCGCAAAGGTCAGACCCACCTGGTTATGGATCTGGACCTGGTTGATGCCGCTGAGCTGGTACTCGACCGGGTCCTCAGCCGTCATGATGTTCGTGTCCGGCGTGTTGAGATTGGCCAGCGCAGAGTAGAGGGTGGTGGACTTGCCCGAGCCGGTGGGGCCCGTGACGAGGACGACGCCGTAGGGCGCGCTCATCGCTTTCTTGAACACGGACATGGCCTCGGGCTCAAAGCCCAGTTGGGTCATGTTCACCTTCAAGCCCGAGGAGTCGAGGATGCGCATGACGATCTTCTCGCCGGCGGAGCAAGGCAGGACCGAGATGCGCAGGTCGATCTCCTTGCCGTCGATCTTGAGCTTCATGCGCCCGTCCTGGGGGATGCGCTTCTCGGCGATATTGAGGTTTGAAAGGATCTTCACGCGCGCGCAGATGGCGCTGTGGAACTTCTTGGGCAGCGCCGGCTGCTCATGGAGGACGCCGTCGATGCGGTAACGGATGCGCAGTTCCTTCTGGTAGGGCTCGATATGGATGTCCGAAGCCTTGGTCTTCACGGCGCCCGCCATGATCAGGTTGACCATCTTGATCACCGGCGCTTCCTCGGCCTGTTTCTCCAGCCCGATCTCGATATCCTGGTCGCTCTTCTTCTCCTCGATGTGCTCGACGCCTTCAGCCGCGGCCTCGTCGACGTCGGATTGCTTGATGATGCCCTCGAGGATCTCCTGGGAGGTGGCCTGCTTATAGTACTTTTCATGGGCCGCGGTGATCTCGCTCTCAGAGGCAAGGCAGCCGATGACGTCGCAGCCGCTGAGCATCTTGAGGTCGTCGAGGACCATCACGTCGAGGGGGTCGGCGATGGCCACCGTGAGGCGGTCCTTCGTCTTATTGAAAGGCATGAGCATTTTCTGCCGGGCGATGGCCTCGGGGACCGCCTGTACGGCCTCCTCCGGGATGTCTCCGATATCCGCCAGCGACACGAACGAGATGCCCGTCTTTTCGGCCAGGAACTGGAGGAGATTCTCCTCCGGGACGATGCCCTTTCCGATGAGGATGGTGCCCAGCTTCTCTCCGCCGCTCTTCTGCGCGTCGAGCGCCTCCCCGAGTTGAGAGGGGGTGATAAGCTTCTCCTCCACGAGCAGATCGGCAAGGCGGCGCGAGAGTCCTAGCGATATGACGTGCTGGGCGTTCGCCATTCCCAGATAGATTAGGGTCCCAGCAAGGCTTTGTCAAGGCCGATGCCGCGAACGGGCATATAAATAAGAAGTGAACTCCTGGGGAGCTTACAAGCCCGTATTGACGGTATCCGACCCGAATGAATCATCGTCTTCGGCCGGGGAATTCAACTCGCTCTCGTTGGGCAGGGAGAGTGCAGGAAGGTCTTTGGGGGCCTCCCCGGCCGCGTCCTTCCTGGCGACGCGCGGAGCGCGGCCCGCGAGCAGACGTTGCGCCTTCGGATTCTTGCCGAAGACCAGGCCCATCGACATGTCTCCCGCGAAGAGGTATTGAATCTCAGCGCCTCCTCGCGCCGAGGGCACGAAACGGTACTCGACTCGATAGGTCTGGCCGCCGGCGCCGCTGGCGCTCCAGATCTCCTTGCCCGCGTCGGCGTCGGCGTTGTGGGAGTACTGCAGCCACCGGGCGACCGTGCCGCGGCCGCCGTCGAGCGGAAAATCCTTAACGAGGGCCACGGCCGCATCGAGCGCACTGCGCTTGGCGCTGTTCTTGGTCGCCGGACGCGAGAAGGTCTTGACCTTCGATCTCGCCTTCGGCTTTTCCTCCTCGACGCGCGGCGCGCTGCCCGCGAGCAAGCGCTGCGCCTCCAGATTCTTGCCGAAAACCAGGCCCATCGACATGTCTCCCGTGAAGAGGTAATGAACCTCGGCGCCGACTCGTGCCGAGGGCACGAAACGGTACTCGACGAGATAGGTCTGGCCGCCGGCGCCGCTGGCGCTCCAGGTCTCCTTGCCCGCGTCGGGGCTGGCGTTGTAGGAGTACTGCAGCCACTGGGAAACCGTGCCGCGGCCGCCGTCGAGCGGGAAATCCTTGACGAGGGCCATGACCGCATCGAGCTCGGTGGATGCCTCCGGCTGGACCGTGGGAGGCGAGGCCGGCTCGACCGCAGGCGTCGGCGCAGTCATGCTCGGCTTGATGGACGGGGTCCGGGAAGGTTCATCGACCGGCTGGGCGCCGAGATGCTCGCGCCCATCGTCGAGCGAGGCCATCTGCTTGAGGTCTTTCGGTTGGCGAAGCATGAAATAGCCGATCACGCCCAGGAGGGCCACGAGAGCGGCGGCCGCAAACAGAAATGGCTTATTGCTGCGCACCGACCGCGAGGAAACGGTCGGCGCCGCCGGGGCGGGCTTAGCCAGGCGCGACAGGACATCCTGCTCGGAGGGGACGCCGGCCGGCGTCGGCGCAGCCTCGAAGACTCCCGAAAAGGCCAGGGTCGCCGGCGGCTGGGCCGGAGAGGGCGCGCAGGCCATATCCTCGAAGCCAAACGCGGACGCCGCTATTGGGACCGACGCGGGAGCGGTGGCCGACTCGGGCTGCATCATCTCGCCCAAGGCGACCATACTGGGCGGCGGCGCCGCGCTCTCCGCGGCCGGAACGGGAACGGCGGTCGTTTCGGGCGCGCGCGACTGGAGGGAAATCGACGCTAACTCAGAAACTGGAGTCAGAATGGGCATTGCCGTTTCCGGGATCGTCGCTGGCGGCGAGACGGATGATATATCTGCCGGGGCTTCAACCGCCGGGGCCGACACGGGAGCAGAAGGCGCCGCGCCGTCGTCAGGCCCGACGACACGGAAGGACCTAATCGTCGGCACGACCTTGAAATGCTTTGGCTTGGGGAAAGCGGCCTTCGTGGAAGCCTTTTCGGGCGCCGTCGCAACGGCATCCGCAAGCGAAGGAGGGGCCGACGCAGGCGGCGAGGGCACGACGGCAGAAGGAGCCTCAGCAGGGGGGGTAGCCGCAAGTTGCGTCGGCGCTGCGCTTGCGATGGTGGGTGAACTCGGAACAACCCCGACCGGTAGTTCCTTCGACCATTCCTGGCATAGTCCTGGCGGCGCAAACGGAACCGCGTCTAACGAAACGAACGACGCTTCGGCCGGCGGAACCAACGACGCCGCGGCCGGCGGCATGAACGACGCCTCGGCCGGAGGCGTCAACGACGCCGCGGCCGGCGGCATGAACGACGCCTCGGCCGGGGGCGTCAACGGCGCCGCGACCGGTGGAACCAATGGCGCCGCGGCCGGCGGCATGAACGACGCCTCGGCCGGAGGCGTCAACGGCGCCGCGACCGGTGGAACCAACGACACCGCGGCCGGCGGCATGATCGACAGCGGGGCGGCGACGGGCATGAGGCTCTGCGCCGGGGTCTTCAAGCGCAGGGCGATCTCCTTCTCCGCCAGGCGGTGCGCGAGGTCGGACTCGGAGGACTCTAGTTCCGAGACCCGCATATAGAGTAGTTCGAGTTGGGCCGTGAGCTGCGAGACACGGCCCTTGGAGCGCCTCAGTTCGGCCTCCGCCGCAGCCGACTGCGGCAAGAGAAGGTCGGAGAAATCCTTATTGAGCGGGGCGTCCGAGAAGAGGCTCTCGGTCGCGCCGGGGAAGTCCTCGTCGTCGATGGGACCCGAGGACTCGATCTGGAGCCTATCGAGCAGACCGTAGGTGGAGAGCGGGTCCTCTGGGGACCAGGCCACGCCCCTCTTTAGGGAAACACCTGCCAGATCGGGTATCTCGCTGGCGGGACGCCACTCCCCCTCCCCGGAGGCGGCCGCGTCGCCCGCGCTCACGAGGGTGTAAGAATCGACGCCCGGCAGTCCTGAGAACGCGTCCTTGTCGAACGGTCCGAGTATCCGGGAATCCTGATAGACCCAATATTTCACGCGGCGCTCCGCGCCGCGTGAATGCTTCTAATGAGCATCCCTGTAGGATAGCCCGGGAATGTTACGAATTCAAGGCAGGATCAGGACTCGGCGCCGCCGCTGAATTCGCCGATGGTGCTGAAGTCGGGTCCCGGCTCCGTCTCGTTGACCTTGTGCTCGAGTTGGTTCTGGTACTCAATGGAGTAGCGGCAGTAGGGGATGGCCTCGAGACGCGCGCGGCTGATCGGCTTCTGGGTGGCCTCGCAAAAACCGTAAACGCCGTTGTCGATCTTGCGGATGGCGGCCTCGATCATGTCCAGCGTCGTGCGCTCGTTGTCTGACAACTCGAAGAGGAGTTCCTTCTCGATGGACTGGCTGGCCTGGTCCACGGAGTCGCCGTTGTCGACGCCCTCCTCCACCTGCTGCTTGCGCACGGTCCGCAGCATGTCGTCGCGCATGGAGACAAGATCCTTGCGGATTTCCTTGATCTTCGCCGGGGTCAGCCAGGTCAGGTCCTTGGCACGGGCCGCGGAGGCCTTAGCCTCCTTCTGGGGGGCCGCCTTGCTCTTGGTCTTCGCCGCGCTCGCCGCGGCCTTCTTCACGCTCTTCTTCGCCATGAGGACCTCCGTCCGGGTAAGGCCGAAATCTTATATCACACCGACGACCACGCGCAAGGCTCATGATAGCCCCGCCCCCCGCCGGGCGCAAGACCCAGACGAGAAGGCCCGCCGGACCCGTCAGCCGAGCTTGGCCGCGGCGTCCTTGAGGCGGGACACGACCATGTCCCGGCCCATGATCTCCAGCATCAGGAACAAGGTCGGGCCCTCGGTGCGGCCGGTGACGGCCGCGCGCAGGGGGTGAAAGACCTGGCCGACCTTAAGGACCTTCTCCTCGCAGAATTTACGGATGCGGGCCTCCAGGGCCTTGTCCTCGAAGGGCGCGAAGTCCTTGAGGGCCTCGGCCAAATCGAGCAGGACCTGCTTGGCGCCGGGAACCTCGAGGACCTTGTTCATGGCTTTTGGGGTGAAGACCACCGGCTTGTAGAAAAACTCCACGAGAGACGGGATCTCCGAGAGAAGCTTGAACTTCTCGCGCTCCAGGGCCACGGTCTTCTTGAAGTCGGGACCAGGCAGACCCTTGAGCCCGGCCTTTTCCAAGAACGGCTCGGCCAGCGTGACGAGTTCGTCGACGGGCGTCTGGCGGATATATTCGCCGTTCATCCATTGGAGCTTGACCGTATCGAAGGTGGCCGGGCTTTTCTGGCAGCCGGCCAGGTCGAACTTGGCGATCAAATCCTCGTCGGTGAAGAGCTGTTGGGACTCCGGGGTGGACCAGCCGAGCAGGGCCAGGTAATTGCGCATGGTGCGCGGCAGGTAGCCCTGGTCGCGGAACTCCAGCACCGAGGTCGCGCCGTGGCGCTTGGAGAGCTTGGAGCCGTCGGGGCCCAGGATCATGGAGAGATGCGCGAAGATGGGCGGCGTCCAGCCCAGGGCCTCGTACATCTGTATCTGCGACGGGGTGTTGGAGAGATGCTCGTCGCCCCGGATGACATGGGTGATCTCCATGAGATGGTCGTCGATCACGCAGCAGAAGTTGTAGGTGGGGCCGTCGGTCGTCTTCCAGATGACCAGGTCCTGTTGGAGGCTGTTCTCAAAACTGACCTTGCCGCGGATGCGGTCATCGACGATGGTCGCCCCCTCCGTGGGCATCATGAAGCGGTAGGAGAACTTCTTGCCCGCGGCCTCGAACGCCGCGCGCTGGGAGTCGGTGAGACGGCGGCAGCGGCCCTCGTAGCGCGGGGGGCGCTTCTCGAGTTGAGCCAGGAAGCGCATCTCGTCGAGCTCCTCCTTGGTGCAGTAGCACTTATAGGCTTTACCCGCGGCCACGAGCTGTTGAAGGTGCTTGCGGTAGATGTCCACGCGCTTCATTTGGTAGTAAGGCGCGTAGGGACCCTTGTCCGACTTCTCGTCGATGGGGCCCTCATCCCAGTCCAGGCCCAACCACTTGATGGAGTCGAGGATGGCGGTCACCGAGCGGTCGGTCGAGCGCACCTCGTCGGTGTCCTCGATGCGCAGGACGAACTGCCCGTCGTGACGGCGGGCGAAGAGCCAACTGTAGAGCGTGGTGCGCGCCCCCCCGATGTGGAGAAAACCGGTCGGCGACGGCGCGAAGCGGGTGCGAACCTTCATGGCGTGTTCTCCAATAATTCTTCGGCGTGCTTGCGGCTGACGACGGTGGCGGCACGGCCGCCCAGCATGAGCGCCACCGTGTCGAGTCGGCGGCCGCCATCGAGGCGCTCGACGCGCACGCGAGTCCGCCCCGAGACGACCTCCTTGGCGACGTGGAAGTGGGTCTGGGCGCGGCAGGCGACCTGCGGCAGGTGCGTCACGCAGAACACCTGGCGGCCCTTGGCCAGACTCGCCAGCTTCTCGCCGACGGCCAGCGCCACCGCGCCGCCGATGCCCGCGTCCACTTCGTCGAAGACGAGCAGCGGCGTGCGGTCGGCCTTGGCGAATGAGGTCTTGAGGCCCAGCATCACGCGCGAGAGCTCGCCGCCCGAGGCCACCGCCTTGACGGGGCGCGGCGGCTCGCCGGGGTTGGCCGAGAGCAGGAACTCGACGGCGTCGGCGCCGCTGCGCGACCAGTTCCCCTCCTCCATCTCGATGGAGCAGGAGAAGCGAGAGTGAGGCATGCCCAGGACCTTGAGTTCCTTGAGCACGGCGACGTCGAGGCGCTTGGCGGCCTGGACGCGCTTGGCGTGGACCTTCTCGCAAAGCGCGGCGAGGGCCTTCTCGGTTTCGGCGAGCTCCTGGCGGGTCTCCTCGATGCGCGCGTCGGCGTTTTCCAGGCCGTCGAGATCGGCCGCCAGACGCTCCCGCGTCGCCAGGACCTCGGCCAGCGTGGGTCCATGCTTCTTCTTGAGCCTCATCAGGGCGTCCTGACGGCAGAGCAGCGCGTCGAGCGCGGCCGGATCGGCCGCCGCACGGTCGCGGTAATCGCCGACCTCATGCGCCACGGCGTCGGCGGTGAGGCGGGCGATCTCCAGCTCGCCCTGCAGGCGCGCCGCGGAAGGGTCGATCTTGGCCAGTTCCCCGAGGGCGCGCTCGGCCTTCATGAGGCGCGAGATGGCGGCGTCCTCGTCGGCGTAGAGCAGGCCGTGAACCTGGTCGGCGAAGGTGCGCAGGCGATCGGCGTGCTTGAGGCGGGGAAGGCGCGCATCGAGTTCCTCCTCTTCTCCTAGACGCGGTCTCGCCGTGTCGATCTCCTCGAGCTGGAAGCGCATGAGGTCCACCCGCCGCCGGCGCTCCCCCTCGGACATCGACGAGGCCGACAGCCGGGCCGAGAGGGCGCTCCAGCGGCCGTAGGCCTCGGCGAGGGTCGAACACTCGGGCTCCAGGCCCCCGTAACGGTCGAGAAGCTCGAGCTGGACGGAGGGCCGCAGGAGGGCCTGATGCTCATGCTGGCCGTGAAAGTCGGCGAAGGCTTCGCCGAGCGCGCCCAGGGCGGCGACGGGCGCCGACTGGGAGTCGATCATGGCCCGGGTCTTGCCCGCGGCGTCGAGATCCCGGCGAACGGTGAAAGTCCCGGGCCCCGCCTTGTAGCGCTCGCGCAGCTCCGAGGGCAGGTCCGCGGCGTCGAAAACGCCCTCGACCTCCAAGCGGTCGCAACCGCTCCTCAGCCACGACGCGGAGCCGCGCGCGCCGAGCAGGAAGCCCAGGGCTTCCAGCAGGATGGACTTGCCGGCGCCCGTCTCGCCCGTAAAGGCGGTGAAGCCTGCGCCGAACTCGACTTCCATCCGCTCGACGATGGCGAAGTTGACGACCTTGAGGCGCCTCAACATGGGACTGTCACTGGCCCCACTTCAGCTTGCGGCGCAGGACCTCGAAGAAAGAGCGCCCCGGCGGCACGAGCAGGCGCAGGGGGGTTTCGGCGCGGCGCACGCGCACCTCGTCGCCCAGCTTGAGCTCGCGGCTCGTCTGGCCGTCGAGAGAGACCAGGACGCGCGGCATCTCGTCGGCGCGCCGGCGGCCCAGCCGGATGGTCAGCGGCAGGTGGGCCGGCAGGATGAGCGGGCGCTGGGTCAGGGTGTGCGGGCAGATGGGGGCCACGAGGGTCACGTCCAGCGAGGGGTCCACGATAGGCCCCGAGGCCGCCAGGGAGTAGGCCGTCGAGCCCGTCGGCGTGGCCACGATGAGCCCGTCGCCGAAGTAGTCGGCCACGAAACGCTCGCCCGAGCGAGTGGAAAGCGTGATGGCGCGGGCCTGGTCGCCGCAACGGATGACGCACTCGTTCAAGGCCAGTTCCGGGCCGAAGGCCCTCCGTCCGCCGCGATAGATCTCGGTGGACAGCATCCAGCGCTCCTCGACGACGAAGCGTCCCGCCAGAGCCGCGTCCAGGCGTCGCCGGATCTCCGAAGCCTCGGTCCCGGCGAGGAAGCCCAGGTTCCCGATGTTGACGCCCAGCAGCGGGATGCCGCGGGGGGCCACCTCGCGCGCCACCCTGAGCATGGTGCCGTCGCCGCCCAGCGCGATGGAGACTTCGGCGCGCCGCAGGGCGTCCCCGGCGCCGCGGCCCTCCTCGACCCAGGTGCGCACTCCCCGCGTCTTGAGGAGCGAGAGGATGAGGGCCAGGGTCCGTTCGGAGTCCGGCTTGGACTCGTTGCGGAAGATGAAGGCCGAGCCGAAGGCTCGGCGAGTGGTTCTGGATGCGGAGGAATTCGCCATCGGTCGCCGCCTCGAGCCAACCCGCCCGAGGGTCCCCGATTATAGCAAAAGGCCCTTCCCCGGTCCGCGCCGCGGGACCGCGCGGGTCTCCGATGAGGATCTCCGTGCGGCCCAGGCGCAGGCGAAGCGCGCGTCCAACGACGATCCTCTCGAAAGGCCCCGCGCCCAGGGCCGCCGCCGCGCGCCGCACCCCGGCGGTGGGCGGCCGCGGCCCGACGAACCAAGCCCTGCCCCCGGAGAAACGCAGGAGCGCGGTCCCCGGCGGGCGGGACAGGAACGCGACGCTGACCGGGGGCGGCTGGAAAAAAAGGCGGCTTCCAAGCCAAACCAGGAGGGCGGCCGCCGTCAGCGCGGTCGCGCTCCGGCGTCTCGGCCACGACCAGAGCGCTCCCAGCGCCAGGGCGTACGCCGCCATTTCGAATCCCGTCCACGGCTGGAGCTCCACCGAGGAGCAGGGCCAAGCCGCGGCTCGTCGACAGATTCTCTCGAAAAGACCCAGCCCCGCCCCGGTCAGCCAGGTCGCGGGGCCCGTCGCCCACGGAACCATGACGTCCAGGCCCCAGAGCGCGAAACCCGCCCACATCAGGAGCCCGGCCAGAGGCACCAGGGCGACGTTGGTCAAAGGCCCGACGATCGAGGCCCGACCGAAGGTCGCGGCGAAGAGCGGCCAGAGCGCGGCCGCAATCGCGGCGCTCACGCCCGCCAGGACCACGGCCGCCCACGCCAAGCGCGGCCAAGATCGAGGCGCCGCCGCCTCCAGGCGAGGCGAGGCGACGAGCAGGGCCGCGCAGGCGAGCACGCTCATGAGCGCCCCCGGCGAGAGCGCGGCCAAGGGGCTCCAGGCGAGAAGGATCGCCGCCGAAGCGGTGAGCGCCGCCGAAGCGGTGGTCGGCCGGTCCAGGACCCGCGCCGCGGTCCCGGCCGCGAACATAAGCCAGGCTCTCACGCTGGGCGGGTCGGCTCCCGCCATGAGGGCGTAGAATCCGCCCGCGGCCACGGCAAGCGCAGCGCGCGCTCCAGGACGCAGTCCCAGCCCCAGCGCGGCCAACGCCGCCGCGGCCGCGGCGAAGCCGACGTTGCTCCCAGACGCGACCAAGAGGTGCGTGCCGCCCGCATCGCGCACCGCGCGCCAGAGGTCCCGGTCCAAGGTCCCCGCGTCGCCAAGAACGATGCCGGAGAGGAGCCCGGCGCGGCCGCGCGGCAGGCGCCGGATAAAGCTCTCCTCGGCCGAAAGCCGCGCGCGCTGGGCCCAGGCCGCTACGCGCCAGAACCCCGCCGGGGACGCGCTCGATACGGCGATGGACTGGGCGTGAAGGACCCAGGCCGCGCCCTGCGCCGCGAGGATGGCCTCCTCGTCGAAGCCGCCGGGGTCGCGCGGGCGCAGGGGAGGGCGCAGGCGCCCGCGCACAACGGCCTCGCGACCCGGCTCGACCGGCCCTGGAGACGAGCCCTTCGGCAGCCAGAGTTGGGCGCGCTGGGGGCCGGTCGCGGACGAAAACTCCAGGACGGCGCGCCAGCCGGAACGCGTGAGCCTCGCGGGTCCGACCAGCCTCCCCTCCACCCGCGCCATGCCTCGGACCTCGGCCCAGGCGGGGTCGCGGGGCGGCGCCAGCGCCCGGCGCGCGGCGAAAACCGCGGCGACGCCGAGGATCACGGCCCAGAAAAGCGGTCGCCTCCAGAGCATAATGAGATACGCGGCGCCCCCCTCCGGAGTTCCCCTCCGTTCGTCGTAATTTCTCATAATCTGACCATGAATATCGCGCTGGCTGCGATCTCTCGATGAGCAAGAAGCGCCTGGCCGTCGGACTGATGTCGGGAACCTCGGCCGACGGCGTCACGGCCGCGCTCGTCGAGATCTCCCCTGATCGCGTGCGCGTGCGGCGCTTTGAGACGTATCCATATTCGGCCCGCCTGAAAAATCTTGTCCTAGAAGCGCCGTCCCTGCGGGCGCCCGAGATCTCGCTGTTGAACTTCGCCCTTGGCGAGGCCTTCGCCTTCGCCGCGCTCCAGATCTCCCGCGGAGCGCGGCCGCTGGTCATCGGCTCCCACGGCCAGACGGTCTGGCATGGGCCGAACGCCGTGCCGCCCAACACGCTCCAGCTCGCGGAGCCGGCGGTGATCGCGGAACGCACCGGCCTGACGACTGTCGCCGACTTCCGCCCGCGCGACATGGCGGCCGGAGGTCAGGGAGCGCCGCTGACGCCCGCCTTCGATCTATTCCTGTACGGCCGAGGTCCGCTGAGGGCCGTCGTGAACATCGGCGGCATCGCCAATGTCTCGCTGGTCGGGCACGGAAGATTGTGGTCGGCTTTCGACACGGGCCCCGGCAATGGCCTGATGGACGAGGCCGTGCGCCGCGTTACGAAAAACCGTTCGGAGATGGACCGGGGCGGCAAGCTCGCCGCGAGAGGCAAACCTGACGAGAAACTCCTCAAGCGCCTCCTGCATCATCCTTACTTCCGGACGTCCCCGCCGAAGTCTCTCGACCGCGCGACCTTCGGCGCCGCGCTCCTTGACCGCTATTTCCCGCGCCTGACGCGCGCGCGCCTTCCAGGCGCCCTGGCGACCCTCGCGGAGCTGACGGCCCGCTCGCTGCGGCTCTCCGTGCTCGAGAACGCCCCGGACGCGCCTCTCGCCGAAGTCGTCGTCTCCGGCGGCGGCGCGCTCAACGCGCACCTGATGCGCCGCTTGAGAGTCCTCTTCGCGCCGGTCCCGGTGACCACCACGGCGGCGCACGGCCTGCCCGTGATGGCCAAGGAAGCCGCCTGCTTCGCCTGGCTCGCGGCGCGCGTCCTGGACGGCAAGCCCAACCACGCCCCCGCCGCGACCGGCGCGCGCGGGGTCCGCATCTTGGGCAAGATCGTCCTCGCGTAGCGCCGCGCTCTGCCGCGCGCGCTTAGAGAAGATCGGCGGAGCGGTCGGCGGTGACGCCGTAGCGCTTGAGAATCTCGGGCAGGGCCCGGTCGGACTCGACCGCGTCGAGCACGGCCCGCGAGCCGTTGTCGAACTCCAGAACCTGCCGACCGTCCATCGGTCGGCGAGCAGCCTCCACCAGGTCCTTCATGCTCCCGACGGCCTTCCCGTTGAGCTTGACCACGGTCTGCAGTTGCCAGCCGTGGTAGCCGAGATTGACCTCGTGCGCGAGGACCTGGGAGAGCGTGACGACCTCGGTGCGCTCCGGCGTGGCCACGTCCTCGCCCGCAATGCTGCGCAGCTTGTAGGTGCCGCCGCCGTGGGCTCGCAGGAAGTCCTCGGACAAGGGCATGAATACGAAGCCGCCCAGCACGAAATACGTGGGCTTCTGGTCGTGGCGGGGGCCGGGGACCAAGTCCGTCTGTAGCTTGAGCTTGAGCTTGAGCTTCAGGGACTTGAGATCCCGCACGACCTCGACTTCAATCTCATCGCCGACTTGACGGCGCGCGACGAGATGGCCGAAATCCACGCGCTCGTCGCCGCGCAGGGTCACGCTGCCGTTCTGGCCGATGGGCGTGCCGTCTAGGAACATGAGCATGTCCCCGGGCTGGAGCACTCCCCAGGCGGAGGACTGGTACTGGATCTTGTTGATCAGCACTCCCGTGGCGTCTTCCTTCAGGCCGTAGGCGCGGCGCAGAGAATGATTCTCGGCCTCCTGGTAGGCGACGCCCAGCGCGGGGATGCCCTTGTAACGCCCGCTCTTGACGTCCTCCAGGAACCGACGGATGACCGGCATGGGGACCACGTAGCCGATGTTCTCCGAGCCCGGCGCGACCATATGTTGGAAGGCGATGCCGATAAGCCTGCCGTCCATGAAGACGGGCCCGCCGCTGTTGCCGGCGTTGATGGCCGCGTCGGTCTGAACCGCGAGAAGACGGCGCGAAGAATGAGAGTAAACCACGGCTCCGATCCGCGAGACCACCCCCTCGGTAATGGAAAGCTCCGTGCCGCCCGTCGGAAAGCCGTAGACGGCGAGCTTGTCGCGCGGCGCCGGCAGGCCGCCGAAGGCCACGGGTTCGATGCCCTTGAAGAACTCGGGGTCTTCCACCTTAAGCAGCGCCGTCTCGCCGTCGTGAGCCACGAACTCGATGCGGGCAAGCCAACGTTTGACGTCGCCCGAGCGCCTCACCGTGAGATAGGTCGAGTCCGCCACGACGTGCGCATTGGTGAGGATGCGCTGGCCGTCGATGACCACTCCGGACCCGGTCCCTGATCGCTGGCGATCGTACTGCCAGGGCTGGGACCAGTCCGGCTCCCTCGCGACGAAGTGAATCTGGACGGTGGCGCGGCGCGGCGCCGCGTCGGCGCCCGCGTACGCGGGCCCCGAGAAGAGACCGACGATTACGATCAGGAATGTGGTCATGGCGGGAATGTTAGCAGTTCATCGCCCGGGTCTTGCGCGACGCGGCTTCTCCTGTTATAACCCCCGCGGATGAAGAGCCTCGCCGGAGCATTCTTCGCGGCCGTGAACATGCTGTACGCAGCCATGTTCGGAGGACCTATCGACGGGACGGCCTGGGACGTCAAGGTCAAGGAGGAAGGCTTATTCCACTGGACCTCGCGCAAGGAGACCCTCGTCTTTCACGGCGGCAAGGCAGTCATAGCCGGCGAGGTCGCGCGCGGTTACGTCCCCGCCCTGTACGAATCCAAGGAGGAAGGCCCGGCCACCTCCTTCTTCGTCCTCCTGGCCGGCGACGGCCGCGAACCGGTCGAGTGGACCGGCCGCGTCGAGGGCGACCGCATCGGCGGCGTGGTGATCGTGCGCGGACGCGACGGGCGCACGCTGCGCTACGTGTTCACGGGAGAGCGCAAGAACGGCTGAGGCCATGGCCAAGACCCGGATCGTCCTGCTCCATAAGCCCTACGGGGTGGTCTCCCAGTTCTCCCGCCTCGACGACAAGACCACGCTCTCCCGCTACGGCCTGCCCGCGCTCGTCTACCCCGCTGGACGCCTGGACCACGACAGCGAGGGCCTGCTCCTGCTCACCGACGACGGTGGACTCGCCCGGCGGCTGACCGACCCTCGCTTCGGACACACGCGCACCTATTGGGTCCAGGTCGAGCGCGCCCCGGACGATGAGACCCTGGCGCGCTTAGCCAAAGGCGTCGCCCTGACCGACGGCAAGACCCTGCCGTGCAGGGTTCGGCGCCTGGAAGCCGAGCCGGACCTGCCCCCGAGGGATCCTCCCATCCGCGTGCGCTTGAACGTGCCCACTGCCTGGCTCGAGCTCACGTTGAAGGAGGGGCGCAACCGCCAGGTGCGGCGGATGACGGCGGCGATCGGCCACCCCACGCTGCGCTTGGTGCGCGCGGCGATCGGCAGGCTGACCCTGGGGGGGCTGGCGCCGGGACAATGGCGCTGGGTCAACCGCGCCGAACTCTAGGAGTGTGTCCGAGTAATAGCGTGGCCCTCGGAGGTTCGTATCCGACCGATGGCGTTGTTGCTCCTCGCTCAGATAGCTGCGGCTATCCTCGCTCGTCGCGCCTAGCTGAAAGGCAACGCCGTTCGACCGAGGGCTACGCTATTACTCGGACACACTCCTAGCGGCGGAAGCGGCTGCCGCCGCCGCGGGGGATGACGCGGCGGATACGGAAGCTGGAGGACAGCGGGGCCTTGTAGGAGTGCAGGCGCGGCGGCACGGCGTAGGCGAAGCCCTCGAGCGCCCGGCGCGGGATCTTCTGTCCGATGAACGCCTCGATCGACGGCAGCAGGCGCTCTTCTTCGAAAGAGACCAGCGTGATGGCGTCGCCTTCTGCGAAGGCGCGGCCGGTGCGGCCGATGCGGTGGACGTAGTCATCCGGGTGCTCGGGCACATCGTAGTTTATGACGTGGGAGACCTCGGGGACGTCCAAACCTCGTGCGGCGATGTCGGTGGCGACCAAGATCGTCTGTCGACCCTCGCGGAAATCCAGCATGGCCTTGTCGCGATCCTTCTGCGACAGGTCCGAGTGGAGCACGGCGCAGGCGACGTTCTTGCGCTTGAGTTGATCGGTCACGCGGTCGGCGCGCGCCTTGGTGCGCGTGAAGATGATGACGGAATCGACGCCGTCGAGCCGCAGGAGCGCGGTGACGAACTCGGCCTTCTGTCCCTCGGTGACGGGATAGATCCACTGCTTGACCGAGGTCGCCGTCGAGCGCGGACGATCCACCGCGACACGGACCGGCGAGCGCATGAACTCATTGACGACGCGCTCGACCTCGGGCGGGATGGTCGCCGAGAACATCAGGGTCTGCCGGTCCTTGGGCAGCAGCTTCATGATGCGGCGCACGTCGGGCATGAATCCCATGTCGAGCATGCGGTCCGCCTCATCGAGCACGGCCACTTTCACGTCGCTGAGATGGAAGGTTCCGGAACGAATATGATCGAGCAGGCGGCCGGGGGTCGCGACCACGACTTCAGCGCCGCGCTTGAGATCCTGGGTCTGGCTATGGAAACTAGCGCCTCCGATGATGAGCGCGCACTTGACCGGAGAAAAATTGGCGAGCTCTCCGACCGCCTTCTCGACCTGAGTCGCCAGCTCACGCGTCGGCACAAGAACCAGGGCTCTCACGCGCAAGCCCCCCTTGTGAGGATCCTTCGCCCGATCGTCGAGGAGCTTCTGGAGGAGGGGCATGACGAAAGCAACCGTCTTGCCGCTGCCCGTCATGGCGGAGCCGATAACGTCCTTGCCCGCCATGGACTCGGGCAGGGACTTCTCCTGGATCGGCGTGGGAGCCGTGTAGCCGAGAGCTTTGAGTGCTTCGATGAGCTCGGATCTTAATCCGAGTCGAGTAAATGCCATGGAGACTTAGTGAGTATAGCACCCCAGGAGGCGTTTCCTCCATAGGCCCATCCCCCCCCCGTCCATTAGGTCCTAAGACCCAGGCCGTTCGGACCCGCCTCGGATACACTCTCCTCAAGATGATCCGGCAATGGCGCGCACTGACGGCGCTGCTTATCCTCGTCCCGCCTCTCGATGCGCAAGTCTTAGCCGGGCGCGCAACCAGCCTCATCGTCACCACCCCCGTCCCCGCCTTCTCCGCCGCCGCGCCCTCGGCCTTCGCCGCGTCGCCGGCTCTCTCGCCTCTGACCCCCGCATTCCTGCCCTCCGCGGCCGAAGGACCGGCCGGGGTCTCGATCCTGGACGCTTTGCGCGAGGGCGGCTCCCCCGAGGAGTCCGCCGGACGGATCTCCTTCGACGGCTCCGAAGAATTCTCCTCCCCCTCCGGCGCGATCTACATCTTAAGACCGTTCAAGCATCCGGCGGTCCCCGGCGGCATCGCCCTAGTTCAGTCCCAACCGGCGCCCGCCTCAACCGTCCGCAGCGTCCCGGGAACCGAAGGCCTCCAGGGGGAAGCGCTCCTCGACAAGGTCGGTCAAATCGCCGCAAGTCACCAGAAGACCAACGACTATCGCGCGGCTTCCCATTACATATTCAAGACCGCCGACCACCTGATGATCGGCGGCGTGTCCGGAGTGGTGGACGCCTACTCCGGCGTCTTCGTTCCCGGAAACAGCAGCGAGGGCGCCGACTACCCCGAGACCGGCGACCAGGACGGAGACGGCTATCACGAGAAGAACGGGATGAACATCGAGCACCTCTGGCCCCAGTCCCTCTTCGAACACAAACTGCCCATGCGGGCGGACATCCATCATCTGATGCCCACCTTTCAGCATCCCAACGGGGTCCGCGCCAATCTCCCGTTCGGCGAGGTCGAGGGCAAACCCGACTATCAAAACAACGCGGGCGCCAAGAGAGGCGGCGGTTTCTTCGAGCCCCCGGACATGACCAAGGGGCGCGCGGCGCGCGGCCTCCTCTACTTCTACTCGCGCTACAAGAAATCCTCCTTCTTCAACCGGCGCGTGGCCCGGTTCTGGAACGTCCAGATCGAGACCCTCCTGCGCTGGAACCGGCAGTTCCCGCCGGACGCTCAGGAGATGCGCCGCAACGACCTCGTCGAGCAGTATCAAGGCAACCGCAACCCGTTCGTCGACGATCCGGGCCTAGCCGACCTCATCGGCGCCGAGGCCCTGCGCGCCCACTAGGAATGATTGATGGGGTAGGGGCCGACATCCTCAATGAAGGGCATAATCCATATCGGCATGATGACTAATCTTCGTCGGCGCCGGACTTGACTCGGGGCGGCTTGCCCGCGGCAAGCCAGGCGAGGTAAGCCTCGAGGAAGGGGTCCAGGTCTCCGTCCATGACGCCGGCGATCTGGGAGGTCTGCTGGCCGGTCCGCAGGTCCTTGACCATCTGATAGGGCATGAAGACGTAGGAGCGGATCTGGTGACCCCAGGCGATGTCGCCCATCTCGCCGTAGTGCTTCTCCACGGCTGAGCGCTTCTTGTCGAGCTCGATCTGGTAGAGCTTGGCTTTCAGCATGCGCATGGCGTTTAGGCGGTTCTGCAGTTGTGAGCGCTCGGTCTGACAGGCGATAACGAGGCCGGAGGGATTATGGCGGATGCGCACGGCGGTCTCGACTTTGTTGACGTTCTGGCCGCCGGCGCCGCCGGAACGAAAGGTCTCCAACTCGATATCCGCCTCATTGACCTGGATATCGATCTCGTCTTCGATGTCGGGAACCACGTCGAGTGAGGCAAAGCTGGTGTGGCGGCGCTTATTGGCGTCGAAGGGGCTGATGCGGACCAGGCGGTGCACGCCCATCTCTCCCTTTAATAAACCGTAGGCGTTGGGGCCGCGCACGAAGGCGCCCACGCTCTTGATGCCGGCCCCGTCGCCCTTCTGGAACTCGGTGATCTGGACCTCGTAACCGTTCTTCTCCGTCCAGCGCAGATACATGCGCCAGAGCATCTCGGCCCAATCGCAGGCTTCGAGTCCGCCCGCGCCCGAGTGGAGGCTGATGATGGCGTCGTCCTTGTCGAACTCGCCGGAGAGCTTCAGCCGCATGTCCATGGCGCGCAGGAGTTTCTCGGCCTCAGCGAGACCCTGGAAGACTTCCCTGATCTCCCCCTCGTCGCGCGCCTCGACAGCCAACTCGCAGTGCGCCTTGAGGTCGTCGAGGGTCTTCTCGGCCTTCCGGTGCTCGGACAGGGTTTTCTTGAGGTCGTTGAGTTCCTTCGACTTCTTCTTGGCCTCGGCGGAATCCGTCCAGAAGGATGGCTCCCCCGCCTCGGCCTCGCGCGCCTCGACCTCCTTGTGCAACTTGGGGAGGTCCAGGAGCTTGGCGATCTTGGCCAGCAGGGCCCGCATTTCGTCGATTTTCCCGGCAGTCTCGGTGAACATCAGCGTTATTTTAGGAAATCCGAACCCCTGAGCTACTTGGCTTCGAGCTTGGCCGCGCGGTCAGTCGCCTTCTTGGCGAGCTTGTGCGACGGGAACTTACTCGCGACTTCCCTGTAGACCTCGATGGCCTTGGCGTTGTCCTTGAGATCGTCTTCGTAGACGCCGGCCGCGTCGTAGAGGGACTGCGGGGCCTCCTTGGCGCCGGCGTAATCATCGGAGATCTTGCGCAGGAGTTCGGCCTGACGGCGTGAGTCCTTGAGGTCGCGGCGGGCGACCTCGGATGCCTGGAGCAGGGCGTCGACGCCGTCCTGACCGCCGTGCATCTGGGACAACTGCATCAGGATCTTGAGCGCCTCCTCGGGCTTGCTCAGCCGCTCGCGCTGAAGCCTGGCCATGGCCTTGAGGGCTCTCAGCGAACCCGCGGTCTTGGGAAAATTCTTGACGATCTTCTCGTGCATTTCCACGGCGAGGTCGTACTGGCGCAGCTTGTCGTCGAAGAGATGGGCCGAGCGCTCGATAGCGCCCAGCATCTCGGGCGCCTTCGGGTACTTCTCGACCAAGTCCTGATAGGCGTCGATGGCTTTCTTCGGATCGCGCACCGAATCGGCGTACAGGTCGCCCATCGCCATCTGCGCCTGCGGACGCAGCGGGCTGTTCGGGTGCATCGCTAGAAGCTTGCGCCAGGCGAGCATGGAGGCCGCGGCCTTCCCGTTTGCTCCTTGCAGGCGCGCCAGCGCGGACAGCATCTTATCGCCGTCCTTGTGGTTCTGAAAACGGACCGAGAAGTCGCGAATCTCCTCGGCGACGGACTCCGAGAGGGTCTCGCCGACCTGCTCGGCCGCCTTCTGCCATAGGGCGCAGAGGCGGTCGGCTCTGTCCGCGGCCTCCGGCAGCTTGACGAGCTCACTCAGCAGCGGACGCTGCTTGCGCGAGCCCTTCTTCTCGACGAGCTCCAAATAGGACGATTTCGCGCGCAGGGCCGTCTTGTTCGCGGGGTACTCGTAGAGCAGACGCAGATACACGGTCAATGCCGACTGCCACTCTCCCTTTTTTTGCTTAAGCCCGGCTAGAAGAAACATCGCCTCCGGCGCCTGGGCCGACTCGGGATGTCGGAGAACGAAGAGCTGCAGGTCTTCCATCGCCGCTTCCGAGACCGCGCCGTCCGCGTCCTCCGCCGAAGACTTGACGAAGGCCCACTCCTCGTCGATGCCGGCCGGAGGCAGAGGCTTGGTCTCCTCGACCTTCGCAGAAACCACCTCGATCTTCGCGGGCTTCTCCAAGATCGGCTCCGGCTTCGATTCGACCGGAGGTTCGGCTTTCGGCTCCGCGGCGGGCTCCGCCTCCGGCGCGGGCTTGGTCTCGGCCTGGGGCGCCGGCATCACTTCATCGACCGCGTCGGACTGCGCCGTGGGAGCGGCTTCCTGAGCGACGGCCGTTCCGGCGAGAGCCGTGAGAAGAATAAGGGCCTTCATTCGCGTTCCTCCGAGGAGATCGAGACGGCGTTGATCACGTCGTATTTGGTGACGATATCGTAAGAGTTCTTGCCCGTATGCACCAGCACCGCGGGGCGGTCGGGCGTGAAGTAGCGAAGAATGACCTCGATGCGCGTCTGCGGCATGATGACGGGCAGGGCTTGACCCATCGCCTCGCGCACGATCATCTTCTTGATCTCGCGGCCCTTCAGCATCTGCCCCAGCACGTCGTCATCGAAGACCGTTCCCACCACCTTGCCCTTCTCGAGGACCGGCATCTGTGAGATATCGTGCGTGCGCATGACGCCCATGGCGGAGAAGAGCGTGTCCGTGGTCTTGGCCGTGGCCAGGGCCTTGACCTTGCCGCGCTTGCGCTTGATCGCCAGCACGTCGGAGGCCTTCAGCGCCGTCTCGCTCTCGAAGTACTGGTTCTCCTTCATCCACTCGTCGTTGTAGATCTTGGAGAGGTAGCGCATGCCCGTGTCGGGCAGGAGGATGACCATGAAGTCCTTCGCGGAGAGCTGCTTGGCGTACTCCAGACCCGCCCAGACCGCCGAGCCGCCGGAGCCTCCGCCCAGCAGGCCCTCCATGCGCGCCAGTTTGCGCGTCATGAGGAACGAGTCGCGGTCGGTGACCCGCAGGACGTCGTCGACGATCCCCAGGTCCATCGTGCCGGGGAAGATGTCCTCGCCGATGCCCTCGACGACGTAAGGCTTGGCCACACCCGTGCGGCCGTGGACGATCTTATCGTAATACAAGGAGCCGACGGGGTCGGCGCCGATGACCTTGACCTTCGGATTCTGCTCCTTGAGGTACTTGGCCACGCCCGAGATGGTCCCGCCCGTGCCCATGCCGGCCACGAAGTGCGTGATCATCCCCTCGGAGTCCTGCCAGATCTCCGGCCCCGTCGTTCGGTAGTGCGCGCGCGGGTTCTCCGGGTTCTCGTACTGGTTGGGGTGGTAGGCGTTCGGGATCTCCGCCGTCAGCTTGTCCGCCACGCAGTAGTAGGAGCGCGGGTCGCTGGGCTCCACCGCGGTCGGACAGACGATGACCTCGGCCCCCAGCGCCTTGAGCAGGTTGATTTTTTCGCGCGACTGCTTGTCCGTGATGGTGAAGATGAGTTTGTAGCCGCGAAGAGCCGCGACCAGGGCCAAACCGATGCCCGTGTTTCCCGAGGTCCCCTCGATGATGGTGCCGCCGGGCTTCAGGAGCCCCCTGCGCTCCGCCTCGTCGATCATGGCCACGCCGATGCGGTCCTTGACCGACCCGCCGGGGTTCATGAACTCGGCCTTCACGTAGATCAGGGGCTTGAGGCCCTTGGCCAGCCGGTTGAGCCGGATGAGGGGCGTGCCGCCGATCGTCTCCAACACGTTCTCGTAGCGCATGGCTTTCTCCTAGAATTCACGCCGCCCGGTCAGGGCGTGCGAGAGAGTGCGTTCGTCCATGTAATCGAGGTCGCCGCCCATGGGAACGCCGTGGGCGATGCGCGTGATCTTGACGGGCAACGACTTGAGAATTTGGCCCAGATAAAGGGCCGTGGCCTCGCCCTCGGTGTCGGGATCGGTCGCGAGGATCACCTCGCGCACGCAGCCCCCGGCGGCCTTCAGGCGGTCGATGAGCTCGCGGACCTTGATGCGCTCGGGCCCCACGCCGTCGAGCGGCGAGAGCGAGCCGTGAAGGATGTGGTAGAGGCCGTGGAAGGCGCGGGAGCGCTCGAAGGCGGCCGCGTCCTGAGGCTCCTCGACGACGCAGAGCAGGGCTTGGTCCCGGCCCGGGTCGGAGCAGATCTTGCAGACCTCGCGGTCCGTAAAATCCCCGCAGCGCGCGCAGAAGCGCATGGCGTCCTTGGCGTCGAGCAGGGTCTCGACGAGGTTCTCCACCTCGGCGCGAGGAGAGCGCAGGATGTGGAGGGTCAGGCGCTCGGCCTGCTTGGGCCCCACGCCGGGAAGGCGCTTGAGGGCCGCGATCAGGCGTTCAAGGCTTTTCACGGCGCCGGTTTCTTCACGATTCGGGCCTTGCCGCCGAAGACGCCCTCGGCCTTCCGGAGGGCGTTCGGGCCGCCCGCGTCGGCCGCCTCGGTCACGTCCTTCCAGCGCGTGCCGGCGGGCGCGCCGCCGGACGGATCGGGCACGCCCGTGTCCACGATCAGCGTCGGGGAGGCGGGAGCCGTGCCGCCCAGGGCCAACTCGACGATCAAGGCGCGGCCGGCCAGACCGGCCAGCGTCTCCTCCAAGAACGCCTGCGAACGCAGGGCCATGTCGCGATCGAAGGGCTTGACGAAGCGGATCGTCCAGCCGCCGTCGGGACGGACCTCGTGCGCGCAGTTCTGCAGGGTCGCGCCGAGGGAAATCTTCCCCTTGGCGACCGCTTCAACGAAGGCCTCCCAGGTCGGACCGCTTCCGGCGACGGACGCAGGCGACGGAGCCGGCGGCTTGGGCGCGGGGGCCGGCGACGGCTTATGGGCCGGGATCGGGGAAATGTCCGGACCGCCGTCCCCGGCGTTGAGGCGCTTCTCGAGCGCCTCCAGGCGCGCGAGCCATGCGCCCAGGTCGTGCGCGGATTCCAGGGCGGAGAACAGCCCCAACTCCAGGGCCAGCCGGGGCGAATCGCCGAAGCGCAGTTCCTCCAAGGTCCGATTGAAGCGGCGCAGGAGGAAGCTCAAGGCCTCGGCGGTCGCCTCCGGAAAAGACTTCGACCAGACGGCGTCGGCGGGCTCGCCCGCGCCCAACTTCTCAAGGTAGACCCCCTCCAGCGCGGCGCGCAGATCCTTGAGGAACTGCGCGGGCTCCACGCCCTCCTCGTAGACCTTCTTAAGCCAGACGGCCAGCGCCTGGGGGTCATGCGCCAGCAGGGCCTGCGCCGCGCCCAGGAGCATCTCCTGGGGCGTGAAGCCGAACATCTCGCGCACGGTCGCGAGCGTGACCTTGCCTTCGTCCACACAGCGGCACTGGTCGAGGAGACCGATGGCGTCGCGCAGGGAGCCCTCGGCGGCGCGAGAGAGAAGCTGGAGCGCCTCGCCGTCCACGGAGATATTCTCCTTCTTGGCGATGCAGGCCAAATGCGCGGCGAGCGCGTCCGGGGCGACCGGGCGGAACTTGAAGCGCTGGCAGCGCGAGGAGATCGTGGCCGGGACCTTATGGACCTCGGTAGTGGCCAGGATGAAGATCACGTGCGCCGGGGGCTCTTCGACTGTCTTCAGGAGCGCGTTGAAAGCCGAGGTGGAGAGCATGTGCGTCTCGTCAATGATGAAGACCTTGTAGCGATCGCGCGCGGGCGCCAGGGCCACGGTCTCGATAATGACCTTGCGGACGTCGTCGACGCCGGTGTTGGACGCGGCGTCCATCTCCATCACGTCCAGGCTGGAGGAGATCGTGATCTCGCGGCAGGACGCGCACTCGTCGCAGGGCTCGGGCGTCGGACCCTTCACGCAGTTGAGGGCCTTGGCGAGTATGCGCGCCGTGGTGGTCTTGCCGCAGCCGCGCGGCCCGGTGAAGAGGTAGGCGTGGTGCAGACGCTTGGCCGCCAGGGCGTTCTGGAGCGTCTGCGAGACGGCGGGCTGGCCGACCAACTCCTCGAAACCCTGCGGGCGGTACTTGCGCGCCAGGACCTGATAGGCCGCCTTCTCCCTGCTCACGACGGCCTCACGTCGCCCTCGAGGCTGATGGGCCCGGGACCGAAAGCGATGACGTGGAGCAACCCGCCGAGGATGGCGACGTTCTTGAGGAGTTGGATGCGCTGGTCCGGGGCGGTGTGGAAAACCCAGGTCGCGGCGACAAGGAAGACGGCCAGGGCGCCGGCGCCCCAGCGCGTCTTGTAGCCCAGGATGAGCGCGACCGAGCCGGTGGCCTCCAGGGCGATGGAAGCCGCGCACAGCAAGGTTGAGGCGGGCAAACCGTGAAGCTCCATGAACTGGAGCGTCCCGCCGAAGTTGGTGATCTTCCCGAACGCCGAGGCGAGGAAGATGATGGCGAGGAAGAGACGCCCGACCAAGGCGAGCACATCGTCGGTGTTCACGGCGAGATGGTACGACTTGCCCGGAGAGGCTGTCAAAGCCCTGTGGACGAATAACGAGGGATGACTTATACTAGAGCCATGACCCCGGCCCGCCTATTGCTCGCCGCCCTCCTCTTCTCCTCGGCCGCCCCGGCGCGCGCGCTCGCCGATTCGCCCCCCACCCTCTGGCAGGAACGATTTTTCTGGGACGCCCTGCTGGGCGCGCGCGACAAGATGGCGCGCCAGCAGAGCGACCCCATGATGCTCCCGGTGATGAAGGCCATCGCCGGGCAGGTCGCCCAGCAGGTCGCCAACCTGGCGCAGATCGACCGGTACGTGAAATCCCAGGCAGACAACCTGCGCTTTGCCTATGCCCAGGCCGACCCCCAGCCGAGCCTGGCCACCATCCACGACAATTTCACGACGCTGACCATCGGCTGCGACCAGGTGCGCCAGAATCTCTATTATCTGAGCGCGCGCCAGCGCCTGGCGCAGAGCCAGGCCCTGCCCGACCCGGAGATGTACCAGGCCGCCCTCCTCATCCTGGGCCAAATCCAACAGCTCCAGCTGACGCTCAACACGGTCTACTACGATGCGGTCGCCGTCCGCGGCCAAGTCATTGAGAACAAGTGGGCCAGCGAGAAATTCTTCACCCACTCCGCTGAGGAGCTCCTGCGCAGCGTCGTGCGCGTCCAAGACTCCGTCTTCTCCGTCTACAACGCGGGCTACGAGCTCGCGATGAGATGCCGCTAGCCCTCCTCCTCGTCTTAGCCTCAGCCGCGTCCGCCGCCGCCCCCTTGGAAGTCGAGTTCAAGACCACCGACGACTGGACCCTCTGTGCTCTGTACCGCCCCCCGCGCCGCGGCGGCGCGGTCATGGTCCTCGCCCACGGCGCGGCCTCCTCCAAAGGCGAGTGGGCCGTCTTCGCCGAGCGCCTGTCCGCCCAGGGCGTGGGCAGCCTCGCCGTGGATCTGCGCGGGCACCTCGACAGCAGGAAGGGACCGAAGGGCCTCCGGGACTTTACGGACTTCGACGCCACGGGAGAGTGGGCGAAGGCCGTCTTGGACCTGCGCGCCGCGGCCGCCTGGCTCGAGGCCCGCGGCATCAAACCCTCCCGCATAGCCTTCGGCGGAGCCTCCATCGGCGCCAACCTCGCCTCTCAGGCCTCGGCCGATCGGGCCGCCGTGCCCTGCCTGCTCCTGCTCTCCCCCGGCCCCGACTACCGCGGCGTGCGCCTGGTCGCCCGTCCGGGCCTGAAGGTTCTCGTCGCCGCCTCCCCCCCCGACCGCTACGCCTTATCGACCCTTGAGCCCTTCTCGAAGGTGAAGGGCGCCGAGACTCTCACGGGACCGTCCGGCCACGGCGTGCAACTCTTCGACGACCCCTCCACCCTCGACCAGGTCGTCGAGTGGGTCGTGCGCGCCGCTAACTCCAAGCGTGCTGCAGACCGCTAGGAGCCTTTGATTATGCCCCGTTCTTGCCCTATCCAGGATTGACGGAACCGGCCCAGTTTGCCCAGATAAGGGGCGGTTTCAAAGCCCAACAGCAGGGCGATTGCCGGCCTGATCGCAAGCGAGACGATTTTCTTAAAGCGAGAGCTGGTATCCCAAAAAAAACTTCTCTTGAGGAAGTCCACCCACAATTTCCCCTCGCCGGGGGACCCGTGGAAACCGCCTATCAGGGCTTCGACATAAGGCTTGACTACATCCATGATCAATGGCTGCACGATCTCCCCAGGCATGACCAGGGGCGCGCCTGCCTGGATGGGACGGACTACGACTCTGCTGACCCCATCGTTATAACGCCGGACCAAGCCGCGGGGCATGATGTCAGCAAGGACGTAGAAGGTGTGGAATCGCCGGGCTATGCCGGTCAAAAGAGGCAACAGAATCGGCCTATCGATTTTGATCGCAGAGTCTCCCACGATCCCGGATGCGTGGCGCTGCAAAACCCCGGCTAGAATCCCGGCGACGTCCCGAACGCCTAGTCCATTGCGATACCCGGCGCGCATGACCAGCATGCTCAACTCGAAGATATTTTGGCCGACCGCCTTTCTTCGCTGCGCCGGGTCACTGGGAAATGGTTTCAACTCCTCGAAATCCGCCAGGCCCGAGCGCCTGATATTGGCGTAGCTTAAGCCCGCGTCCCAATCATGGATGCCGGTGGGTCCGAATCTTGGGATATCATAGAACGTTTCGCCGCCGACAGGTTTCCAATAGTCCCATTCCCACTCCCTTTCCGAGTGCGACAACGGCGCCAAGGATCCATGAACCCAGCCATTTTCAAAGAGGCGCAGTATCCCGTCTACGGCATTGAGGGCCGAGGATTTGACGGCTTGCGTCTTTTGTTTCCGGCTCCAATCCTTCGGGAGAGTGTCGCCCAAGTAGGAAAAGAACTCTCCGGCGAGCTTCCCTGGCAGAAGATACGCCACGAAAGCCGTCCCATATTGAGCCTGCGGCGCCTGGCCGTTGATCGGGCGGACGTAGCCGCTGCGGCTGGGCAAGGCCACCGGCGCGTCGATGCCGAAACGGGCGGCCCTGTCCATGCCGGGACCTTCGCCCTCCACCCCCTTATTAGGCTTTGCAAATTTCAAGGCGACCGAGCTTCCGCCATTGCCCACAGGCACGACCACCGTGCGGCCGTACTCGGCTGCGCCGCTCGCACCGGGCAATAAGGCAAGGACTTCCTCGGTGAGGGCGTCGCTGCGGTCGATCAAGGCCTGTGTCAGGTTTGCGAGGTCCTGATTTATGGTGAGGACGAGTTCGCTCCCGTTCTTCATCTCCATAAACCCCATCGCCGCCAGCAAGTCCTCGGATCGGTGCTTGAGGGCGTTCAACTCCATGATGGACCGGACGGGGTTATCGGAAGGACCTCGTGTTGCCGCCATTTCAGCCGTCAACTTATCCGCGTAGTCCTTGAGCGCAGATTCGATGCGCTCCCGGCCCGCGGCAGGCATGGCGCCGAGTTCGCGCGGTTCCAGTCGTATTTGCACAAGGACGCGCCTGAGAGCGCCGATATCTTCCGTTGGGTTGAGAGAACTCTGCAGTTTCGGGAAGACAACGGAAAGATCCGCTGGGAGTGGGAGCGTGGCCCCTGCAGCTGAGACAAAAGCCCGCTGACTTGCAAATGGGGCGACAGCCCGGTATGCCGCTGACGGGCTGACATGATTTTGGGCATGAAGCCTGGACGCAAGGTTGATCCCGATGACGACAGGCAAAAGCCGGGCCAGGTGCAGCTTCCAGAGCTTGGCGACAAGATTCCTAGCCAACATAGGAGGTTGCAGACAGGATACGCCGAGTTTCATTGGGTGTCATGGGTCTTTTGACCTAACGAGACAGGAAGAATGAGCCCGCGCGGGTCCACCTGGCTGCTCTCATCCGAGAACGGGAGCCGGGAGGTCGTCGGCCTCGGGAGCCAAAGGCAAGGTGAAGGAGAAGGTCGCGCCGTTGCCCGATTCGCTGCCCACCCATATCTCGCCGCGGTGCTGATTCACGAGGTCCCGGGCGATCGCCAGTCCCAGCCCCACCCCTTCCCGCCTCCCAGCCTGTCCCTGGGAGAAGCGCTCGAAGATGCGCTTCTGATCCTCGGAATCGATCCCGCAGCCGGTGTCCTGGACCGAGATCACGGCCATCCCCTCGCGCTCGGGACCGCCCAGCTTGGCCGACAGCTCGACGCGCCCTTCCTCGGGCGTGAACTTGATGGCATTGGAGACCAGGTTGTTGAGAATCTGAAGGAGCCGCCCGCGGTCGGCCAGCACCGGCGGCAGGGCACGCAAGCTCTCCGGCTCCTCTACCTCCAAGGAGATTCGCTTCGAGCGCGACCAGGGCATGAGGGCCTGGACGCACTCCCGCAGAAGCGGCTCCAGGGACACTCGTTCGGGACGCACGGTCATGTGCCCCGAGCTGATCTTGGAGAAGTCGAGCAGTTCGTCGATCATCTGGCGAAGCGTCCGGCTGTTGCGCACGCAGATGTCGAAAAAATCTCCCTCCTCGCCTTCCAGACGCGAGCGCGTCCTTTCGGTCAAAATCTCCAGGGCCGAGCAGATGGCGGTCAGAGGGGCCTTGAGGTCGTGGGTGATGTTGGCCAGGAACTCTTCCTGGAGCCTCTGGGTCTCCCGGAACTTCGCGGCATGGGGCAAGACGGCGTACGTGCCGACGATCCGCCCCCGCTCGTCGTGCACGACGGCGACCGACTGCCGGAAGGCCTCCATGGCCCCGGACGCGCCGGCCGACTGGACCTCCTCGGACACGGGCCGGTTCTCCGGGATGACGAGTTCCTTGGCCAGGACGACGAACTGATCGTCGTTCTGCATCCCCTCGAGCAGCTTCTTGCCGGCGACGGCCGCGAAGGGCTGGCCGACGATCTCCTCGGCGGTCGGGTCCATCATCAAGACGCGCCCCTCCTGGTCGACGATCACCTTGCCCTGGGCGACCGTGGTCAGAACGCTCTCCGTGCGCACGCGCTCGTTGATGACTCCTTGTTTTTCCAGCAGGAGCTTGTGGGAGGCCTCGGACGCATGACGAGCCAGAGCCTGTTCGACGTGGCGCAGCGCCTCGGCGTAGACCTGAGCGCGTTCCTGCGGATCGGAGATGCTCTTGTCCACCAGGGTCTTGATGAAGGAACCGAAGCCCAGCACCGGCTTGGGCGCGGGCGGCGGCGCCTCCTGCTTGGGCGCGGGAGCGGGTTGGGGCCGGGGCGCGGGCGGCGGCGGGAGATTGACGGGGCGCGGGGCCGCCAGAGGTTTCTGCAACATCGCGGAGGCGGGCAAAGTCACCCGCCTCGATTTCACGAAATCCTCCACGTTGGCCTGGATGTGGCGCACGCCGCGCTCCTTCAGGAAGTCGCCCGCGTCGGTCTGGTAGGCGCGGTTGGGCGGGGTGGAGGCCAGCTCGCAGAGGGCGGAGAACTCGAAGAGCTTGCATTCCGGGTGGAACGTGACGCTGTGCAAAGCGTGGCACCGGAAGGCGATGGCCGGCAACTCGTAGGCCTGCGCCGAGTCCGCCACGATCTGTCCGTTGACGAGCCAGCGCCCGGCGACGAGCGAGAAGTCGATCTCCGGCCAGCCGCTCTCCGTGAAGATCTCGTGCAGAAGGTGCCAGGACTCGTTCTGGGAGGAGACCGGGACGGGGTGCCCGACGCTGTAGAGCGAGACCAGCTTCACGGTCTGGCCGAATGATTTCAAGAATCCGCGGCACAGATCCAGGACGCGAGGCGAGACGGACGTCTCCGAGTCTTTCATACGGCCTCCCCCAGGAGGGCAAAGCCCTGCTTGATCATCGGGTCGGAGCTTCTCAAGCTGCTCGCCTTGCCGAGGATCTCAAGCGCCTTCGCGCGCAGGCCCTTGCGGTCGAGGAGCATCGCGATGTCGTAGTAGACCTGGATATTGGCGGGATGCAGCCGAAGCGCGTCCTCGAGTTCGACGAGGGCCTCGGCGTAGCGGCCGCGCTCGCAGAGGGCCGCCGCCAAGTCGAGGCGAACGGCCAGCAGAGCGGGCACCATCTCCAGGATATGCCGGACGGCCGCGTCGTCCGGATCGTAGCCCCTGACCCGCCAGCGCTCGGCCAGGTTCTCCGCGTCCGCCGGGTCGAGTTCGGCGGCGAGCGCGGCCTCTCTCGCGCGCCGCTCGGGGTCCGCCTTGGCGCCGTGGCGCAGAGCCGCGGCCATCGCCCGGTGGGCGGCGGCCAACTCCGGCGCCAGGCGCAGGGCCGTCTCCGCGTAGCCGTAAGCCAAGTCGTAAAGGCTCTGGAACTCCAGGAGATGAAGCTCGCGCCAAAATCCCAGACAGGAGGACTCGCGCCTGAAGCCCCAGCACGAGTACGTCTCCGAGAGCTCCACGTAGGCCGGCGCGAAGGCGGGCGCCAACTCGATGGCCTCGCGCAGCAGAGGAACGGCTTCCTCGTAGCCGGGCACGTCGAAGGCCAGGCGCTGCGCTCGTCCGCGTCGGACGAGTTCGCGCACGCGGACCTCGCCGTCGGTCTCGATCTCTTTCTGGAGCGGTGTCTCGATATTCATGGGTCTCACTCCGAGAGGATGATGTTGAGCGCCTCCTCGACCGTCGTTTCACCCGCGGCCACGGCGTCCAAGGCCGCGTCGCAGAGACTGCGCATGCCCTCGGCCTCGGCCTGCTTGCTCAACTGGTCCAGGCTCGCGCTGGTCAAAATGAGGCGACGCATCTCGGAGGTGCGCACGTCCATCACCTCGAAAAGCGGTATCCTCCCCGTGTAGCCGCTGCGGCCGCAGGCCGCGCAGCCGCGGCCGACGCAGGCCGAGGCCAGTTTCTCCTTGCGGCCGCCGCCGATCAGGCGCACGATCTCCTCGGAGGGCGGGGAGGGCGCCCGACACTTGGGGCAGATCCGTCGCACCAGGCGCTGGGCCACCACGAGCTTGAGGCTGTCGGCCACCAGGTACGGCGCCAGTCCCATATGGGTCAGGCGCATGACGGCGGCCGGGGCGCTGTTGGTGTGGAGGGTGGACAAGACGAGATGGCCGGTGATCGCGGCCTTGACCGATATCTCGGCCGTCTCGAGGTCGCGGATCTCGCCGACAAGCATGATGTCGGGGTCCTGGCGCAGGAAGGATCGCAGCACGGCCTCGAAAGTGACGCCGATGTGGGCGCGCACCGGCACCTGGGTAATTCCCGCCAGTTCGTACTCGACGGGGTCCTCGGCCGTCATGATGTTCACGTTGGGCTGGTTGAGCTGACGGATCATCGTGTAGAGCGTGGTGCTCTTGCCGCTGCCCGTCGGACCGGTGACGAGGAGCAGGCCGTGCGGACTCTGCAGGGCCTTGGCCACGACCTCCAGGTCGCGGCTGGACAACTGCAATTCCTCGAGCTTTTCCTTAAGCTTGGCGCCGCCGAGGATGCGCAGCACCAACTTCTCGCCGTGGAGCGCGGGGATCGTGCTCACCCGGAACTCGACCTTATGTCCCTTGATCACCGCGCGCACCTGCCCGTCCTGGGGACGGCGGCGCTCGGTGATGATCAGGTTCGACATGATCTTGACGCGGGCGGCCACCTGCGCCTGGAGAGCGATGGGGAGGCGGCAGAGCAGGCGCAGGGTTCCGTCCACCCGGACGCGCACCACGACGGCCTTTTCTTGGGGTTCGATGTGGACGTCGCTGGCCCCCATCTCCACCGCCTGCACGAGGATCTTGTTGATGCGGTTGACGATCGGCGAGTCGTTGGCGAGGACATCCAGGCCGGACAGGTCGTCTTCGTGTTCTTTCTTCTGCTCCTCGATGAGAAGGTCGTCGCCGCTCGATTCCCCGAGCGCTTCGATGGACTCCGCGACGGGCTCCGCGTCGAGTTGCGCGACCGCCTCCGGCGACGCCTCGGGCGAGGCGGAGACGTCCAGCGTCCCGCCGTCGGTCTTCCCCGCCCCGTCTGCGGGAACGTCGGGCGCCCGCAGGATTCCGGAAACAGCCTGGAGCAGGTCCGCGTTGGAGATCGGCTTCTCCAGCAATCGGGCGACGTCCAGGCCGAGATCGCGCAGATGGCGGCGATTGGCCGCGCCCGTCAGGAAGATCACCGGCAGCTTGCGGGTCTCGTCGCGGCGCCGCAACTCCATCAGGAGCTCGTAGCCGTTCATGCGGGGCATCTCGAAATCGAGGAGGGCTAGATCGGGACGCTGCTCTCGCGCAACCCGAAGTCCTTCGGCTCCGTTGTCCGCCTCCGACACCTCATAGCCCCGGGAGGTGAGCAGGTAGCGGAGCACCTTGCGATAGTCCTTGCTGTCCTCGACGATGAGCACGCGGGGCGCCCGGCGCGCCAACGGCCGCAGGAGCGCCTCGGCCTCTTCCTTCCCGCCGTCGGTCGAGGCCTGCGTCACGAGCGGCTCGGCGGCGGCCTGCGCGGGCGGGGGCTCTTCGACGGGCGTCGTCGCGGAGGCGCGCTCCGCTTCGGGCTGAGGGCTCTCCGGGGACAGGGGCCCGATGAGAGCATCCAGCTCCGCCAACAAACGCTCCGGGTCGAGCCGGGATCCTGGGCTCATGCAACGGCCTCCGCCATGCTCGCTACATAGTAGCAACGATATAGCCGCATTAAAGATCCGTCTTCACAGGAAGGAGTCTTTCGAGCGCCTCAAGACGTCGCGCGCGGCGACGTCTTGTTTGCGGGGATCGAGGGTGCGCCGGATCGAGCGGGCGGGACCGCCGATCCCGGAGTCCGGCCGCGAGAGGTCGACGGACACGGGCCGCTCCTTGACTCCGCTGGCGTCGGCGAACACGACCACTTTGGGGCGCAGCAGATCCGCGGGGTTGTTCCGGCTCACCACGCTCCGCTCGCCGCCGTCGAGCATCAACTCGGCGCCGATCGGGTAGACCCCCACGACGTTGATGAAGACCCTGAGCAAAAGCGGGTCGAAGGCGGTCCCGGAACACTGGACCATCCGGCGCAGGGTCTCATCGGGGGACATCGCCCGCTTGACGTAGACCCGGCCTGAGGTCATGGCGTCGAAGGCGTCGGCGATGGCGCAGATGCGGGAGAATAGATCCTGGCGGCGTGGGCGCTTCGGATACCCCGAACCGTCCATGCCCATATGGTGCTCGAAGGCGATGGTGAGAGCGCGCGCCAGAGCGGCGTCGAGCGGGCGGCGCATGGCCAGGAGCGTCTTAACGCCGAGCGCGGGATGACGACGCATGAGCCGCCAGTCGCTCTCGTCGAACTCGTCGGGCTTATCGATGAGTTCTCGGGGGAGCTTGGCTTTGCCCACGTCGTGGAAGAGGGCGCCGAAGCCCAGGTCCTCAAGGGCCTCGCGACTCAGGCCCAAGCGGGCCCCGATGGCGACGGAATAGACGCAGACGTTGACCGAGTGGGCGTAGGTGTACTCGTCGAAGCTGTGGAGGATCGAGAGCTCGAAAAGAGCCTGCGCGTCGCGGGCCACCTGGTCGGCCAGGCCCTGCACCACGCGTTTGGCCCGGGCGAAGTCCGCGTCCTGCCCGGCGCGCGCCCGGGTCATGATGTCCTCCACGACGTCGACCGCCTCGAAGAAAGTCCGGTGCGCGACGTCGCCGTCCTGCTCCTGCCTCGGTTGCCTCCCCACCCCCTTGCCTCCCAGCGGCTCGTCCTCCGCTTGGAATTGAGGGGGGTGCACCGAGATCGCGCTCACGCCCGCGGTCGCGAGGAGCCGCCGCAGTTCCTCGAGAGACCTCTCGCGGCGAGAGCCCCCCCCGTTGAAGGCGAAGACGAACGCATCGAGCTGCTCGACCGCGGGGCCGGAACGGAACTCGATGCACCCGACGCCTCGCCGCTTCATCTCGGAGAGCAGGAAGCGCGATCCCGCGTCGCCCGGCGGGAATCGGATAGGCGCGTCGTTGAAGAGGAGGAGATCCTCCTGCCTCTCGAGGCGGACGGGGGCGCCGGCGCGCAGGGCCCGAGCCAGCGCCCCGCGCGCCTCGACGGAATGAGTCTTATAGCCCTCGTTGTCGGGACCGTAGACGGAAGCCGCTTTGAGGAGGACGAAGAGCAGCCGGGCCAGTTCGGCGGCGACGGCGGGAGCGACGTTCTTCACGGGGGTCATGGGCGTCCCCCCTCGCGCGACGGCGCATCCATCCAGAGCCGCAGGGATTGCCGCAAACGGCGGGCTTGCGAGGACTCCCGGTCGGTTTGCGCCGCCCCGATCCTGGTCAGGCCTTCGATCAGCTTGACGGCCGCAAAGACCTCGCCTTGCGCCTGGAAGCGGTCATGAAGCCGGTCGAGGAGAGTGCAGGTCTCGCCGAAGCCCTCGGCGTCGGTCTCGGCGGCGAGTTGATCGAGGACGACTCCTGCCACGGCAAGGGCCGGCTCGAAGTCCGCCGCCTCGCGCCGGCAGGCCTCCAGCGCGGCGCCGTCTCCGGAGAGGTCCGCCAACTCGCAGAGCAGGCGGGCGATCTTCGCCTCGGTCTCATCGGACGAGCGGATCATATTCGCTCCATTGATCCTATGATTCTACACGCAACGTCCCAGCCACACCGCGCCGACGGGATCGGTTGCATCCTCGGCGGGGATTTAGTGAAATCGCACGATGACCAAGAAGAAAACCTCCAAGGGCAACCTCGCTTACGAGCGCAAGAACGGCTACGCCGGCCTCTCCGCCGCCGAGCACAAGCGCATGGAGGAAGTCTCCAAGGACTACATGGCCTTCCTCGGCGAGGGCAAAACGGAGCGCGAGGCCCATGACGAGGCCGTGAGGCGGCTGGAGGCCGCGGGCTTCAAGGATCTCGATACCCTGCCCGAGGGCACGCGGCTGAAGGCGGGAGATAAGGTCTATCGCGGCGGCGCCGGCAAGACCGTCATCGCGGTGGTGCTCGGCCGCAAGCCGCTCGACGCGGGCCTCCATATCCTCGGCGCCCACATCGACTCGCCGCGCCTGGACGTCAAGCAAAATCCGCTCTACGAAAACGGCGAGATGGCCCTGCTCGACACCCACTACTACGGCGGCATCAAGAAGTACCAGTGGATCTGCCTGCCGCTGGCCCTCCATGGCGTCTTCGTGCGTCCCGACGGCAAGAAGGTCACCCTGCGCGTCGGCGAGGACCCGGCGGACCCCGTCTTCACCATCACCGACCTCCTGCCCCACTTGGCCAACGACCAGATGAAGAAGACGATGAGCGAAGCCGTCGAGGGCGAGGGGCTGGACGTGCTGGTCGGCTCCGTGCCCTCCAAGGACAAGAAAGCCAAGGAGAAGATCAAGCACCGCGTCCTGGAGCTTCTGAAGGAGCGCTACGGCGTCGTCGAGGCGGACTTCGTGTCCTCGGAACTCGAGTTCGTCCCCGCCGGGCCGCCGCGCGAGGCGGGCCTGGATCGCTCCATGATCCTCGGCTACGGTCACGACGACCGCTCCTGCGCTTTCACCTCGCTCAAGGCCCTTCTGGAGATGGGCGGCGTGCCCGAGCACGCTGCCTGCGTGCTGCTGGCCGACAAGGAGGAAATCGGCTCCTACGGCAGCACGGGCATGGATTCAAGCTTCCTCGAGAACGCCGCCGCCGAGCTCTTTCACCTCACCGAAGGCGGCTACGACGGCCTGAAGCTGCGCCGGGCCCTCGAGCGTTCCTGGGCCCTCTCGGCCGACGTCAACGCTCTCCATGATCCGCTCTACCCCGCCGTCTCCGAGCGCAAGAACGCCGCGAACCTCAACCAAGGCGTCATCCTCACGAAGTACACCGGCAGCCGCGGCAAGTCCGGGGCAAGCGACGCCCACGCCGAGTTCATCGCCCAGATCCGCCGCATCTTCGACGGGGCGGGCGCGCAGTGGCAGGCGGCCGAGTTGGGGAAGGTTGATCAGGGCGGCGGCGGCACGATCGCCTTCCTCCTGGCCCGCTACGGCATGTCGGTGCTCGACTGCGGCGTCGGCGTGCTCTCCATGCACGCTCCGTGGGAACTCATCGGCAAGCTCGACCTCTACATGGCCTACAAGGGCTACCGCGCCTTCCTTCTCGACCATCGCCGGAAATAGCCGGGGCGGGAACGTCTCAAAAGCTCAGGCCCGAGCGACGGAAGGCGGGGTGCGCCGCGATCATAACAAACGCGGGCCATGCCGTTTTGTTAGACTCGACATGTGACCGACCCCGGCCGTCTGTTCATGTTCGGCGTCTATGGGCTGCGCCCCACCCGTTCGACCGTCTCTCTGTTCAAGTCCTCCGGCGCCATGGGCGTCCTCCTCCTCGCGCGCAACATCGACACCCCCGCGCAGGTCCGGGCATTCGTCGACGAACTCGAACAGCGCGTGGGACGCCCGCTGCTCGTCGCCGTCGACCATGAGGGCGGCTGGGTCCTGCGTTTCAAGAGCGGCGTGACCGCCTTCCCCGGCAACGCGGCCCTGGGAAAAGCCAAGGACCCCAAGCTCGCCTACGCCGTCGGCCGGCAGATGGCCCGCGAGTTGGCGCCGCTCGGCATACGGATGAACCTGGCCCCCGTTCTGGATGTTTCCACGGCCGTTTACAATCCCGGCATCGGCATGCGCTCCTTCGGAAACGACCCGAAACTGGCCGGCCGCTTGGGCGCGGCCTTCACGCGAGGGCTCCAAGACCACGGCCTATCAGCCTGCGCCAAGCACTTCCCCGGCAAGGGCGCGGCCACGGTGGACGCCCACGTGGACCTGCCCACGATCCGGATGCCGCGCGCGGCCTTCGCGCGCATCCACCTGCTCCCATTCCGCGCCGCCGTCCGCGCGGGCGTAGACGCCGTGATGACCTCGCACGTGCGTTTCCCCGCCTTTGACAAGGTTCCCGCCACCTTCTCGAGCCGGATCGTGCGCGACGTCCTTCGCCGGGAATTCGGCTACGACGGGCTCGTCGTCAGCGACGACCTGTGCATGGGCGCCGTCGCCAGGCGCTGGCCCGCGGCCCAGGCCGCCCGGATGTGCCTGGACGCCGGCCACGACGCGCTCATGATCGCGCACGACCTTCAGGGCATGCGCGACGCGGTCGACCTCCTGCGCGAATCCGCCGGCGCCGGTCTCGTCGACGAGGCCGCCTTGCGCGGGGCCGCCGAGCGCATCGAACGCCTCCTCCCGCGTCGGAGCGCCGACCGCCGGGCGGATCTCTCGCGGGGCAAGAGCCTGGCGCGCGTCATCGCCGAGGATGCGGTCAGCGTGGAACGCCGAGGAAAGGTCCGCCTGCCGATCGGAACGGATGGGACGCTCGTGCTTGTTCCGGACTTTCGGCAAGTCCGCGAGCGCTTTACTTTCGAAGGAGGGCCCGAACAGCCGGAGACCTTGGTCCGACGGCTGGCGCGCGGCGCCGCGGCGGCACGGACTCCCATCGAGACCACGGACCTGGGACGGCTCGATGAGGCCGTCCGCCGGGCCGAGACGATCTTGTTTCTCTGTTTCGAAGCTCGACGCTTCCCCGGACAGGCCGCCGTCTTGAAGCTCCTGTCCAAGAAGGCCGCGGACCGCACGGCGACGGTCCTAATCCGCTCGTCTGGGGACTTGGACCTCTGCCCTGAAGACATGACCGTCGTCGACGCGCGCGGCTACCGCCTCGCCTCGCTCGAAGCCGCCCTGCGCCGCGTCCTGCCCATGGAGAAACGATGATCGCCCGACTCGTCCTGCTCGCCGCATTCGCCGCCTCCGCCCAGACCGCGGGGCCGACCGTGACCATGCTCAAGGAGCGCTTCGTCTCCTCCGTCGAGGACGCCGACCGGGCCGCGACCCTGGATCTCCTCGCCAAGACCGCCCCCAACTCGGGGCAGGATGTCGCCGCGCTCTTCGACCTCTTCTCGCGCGACGCGACCCCGGCGGTGCGCCAGGCGGCGATGGACTCGTTGACGCTCATCGCGCGCGACAGCCCCCAACTCGAGCCCATTTTCGTCAACTACCTCAATCAGCCCGAGCCCGAGGCCCAACTCTTCGGGGTCAACGGCGCCTTCCGCCTGCGCGCGCGCTCGGCCCTGCCCCAGATCTGGGCGATCGCCAAGAGACGCTTCACCTTACCCACCGCCTCCGCGACCGCCGTGCTCTCCGAGCGCAACGCCTGGTGGACTCAATACGAGGCCCTCTCCGCCCTGGCCCAGTGGGAGGGCAAGAAGACCCTGTCCCTTCTCCGGAGCAAGGCCGACGAGAGCCCCTCCGTGGCCGGCCTCCTGGGGCGCTTCTTCTGGAGCCAAACCCTCCCGGAGTTGGGGATGTGGTCGAGATCGGACGACGCCGTCACCCGTCAAAAGGCCTCCGAGGCCGCCCGCGCGCCCATCCCTCCGGCCGACGCGCGCGCCACGCGCGACGCGATGCTGGCCCTGATGAAGGACCCCCTCAACGATGAGGAACTCCGCCACCAACTGGCGCTCAAGATCGGAGCCTGCTCGGACGACGCCGAAGCCGAGACCCTCGTCGCGGAGCACGACCAGGCCGCCGACGAGCGTGCGCGCCTGTTGTGGGCCGCCGCCGCCTTCGCGTCCCGGAGCAATAAGGTCGTCCCCCTCCTGGTCCGCTATGCCCGTCAATCGCCGGACGAACTCTCCCGTCGCGCCGCCCTCGCCCAACTAGCCGACATGCTCGGTCCCGACCAGGCCGGGGCCCTCCTCGAGGACGGGAAAAAGCCCGACAAATAAGCTAATCTAAAAGAATGCCGGTCTCGGTTCTTTTCTGGCTTCCAGCGGCCTTGAGTGCGGGGCTTCTGGTCGCCCTGGTGGTGGTCTTGCTCCGTCTGTATTCCTTAGAAGTGGCCGCGTCCAGGCCCGGCTCGGCCCCCGCCGCCCCCGAAGGCTGGAGCAAGCTCGACGAACTCCTCACCATGCTCCTGGCCCTGCAGGAGCACGGCGTCTCCCACTCCGGCGCGGTCTCGCGTGAGGACTTCGGCAACGCGGTCTTGGATTGCGCCTGCCGCCTCATGAAGTGCGACCGCGGCTCGGTCATGATGTGGGACGAACGAGAAGTATGCCTCAAGATCGTCGCCGCGCGCACCCCCATGCACCGGACCCAACAACTTTTCCTTAAGTCCGGCGAGGGCGTGGCCGGCAAGGCCTTCTCCTCGGGCCAATCCATCTTCATCGCCGACCCGGCCGGCGACCCCCGCTACGTGGCCCCCGCGGCGGGAGACGTGGAGCCTTTCGTCTCCATCCCGCTTCTCGTCAAGGGTAAGCCCATCGGCGTGCTGAACCTGCACGCCAGCGAAGGCGCGGAGCCCTTCAGCGACTACAACGTCAAGTTCCTCGGCATCCTCGCCGGCGAGGCCGCGGTGATGATCCACAACATGGACCTCTTCGACAGCCTCCAGACCTTCTATCTGGAGATGGTCCAGACCCTGGCCCGCGCCGTGGACTCCAAGGACGCCTACACCCATGAACACTCCGACCGCGCTCGAGTGAAGGCCCGCCGCGTCGCGCACGAACTAAACCTTCCCGACCAGATGGTCCGCTACATCGAGTACGCCGCGCTCCTGCACGACATCGGCAAGATCGGCATCGACGAGGCCATCCTCCTCAAACCGGGCAAGCTCACCCCCGAAGAGTACGAACAGATGAAAAAGCACCCGATCATCGGCCACCAGATCCTCTCCCCCGTCAAATATTTGGGCCCGGTGGCCCAAATGGTCCTTTATCACCAGGAGTGGTACGATGGCCGCGGCTATCCCGAAGGCCTCAAGGGCGAGGAGATCCCGCTCGGCTCGCGCATCGTCGCGGTCCTAGACGCCTGGGACGCGATGACGTCCGACCGCCCCTACCGCAAGGCCCTGGGCAAGGACATCGCCATCAGCGAGCTCAAGAAGGGCTCCGGCACCCAATTCGACCCCAAGGTGGTGGAAACCTTCCTCCTTCTCGAATCGTCGGACTGGTCGGCGGAACCCGCGGACCGCGCCCCCCGCTGATGCTGTACGTGGTCCCCACACCGCTCGGCAATCTCGAAGACATGAGCGCCCGCGCCCTGCGCGCGCTCAAGGAGTCGTCCACCGTGTTCTGCGAGGACACGCGCCGCACGCGCGCGCTCATGTCGCACTTCGGCCTGTCCACGCCGCTCGAGCGCTACGACGAAAACGACGAGCGCTCGATCGAGAAGCTCCTGGGACGCGTCCGGCGTGGAGACGACGTCAGTCTCGTGTCGGACGGGGGCTGCCCCGGCGTCTCGGACCCCGGCCGGCGCGTGGTCGCGGCGGCGCGCCGCGAGGGTTTGCCCGTGACGGCCCTCCCCGGCCCCTCGGCCGTCGCCTGCGCCGTGGCCGGCTCCGGCCTGCCGGGCGATTCCTTCGTCTTCCTGGGCTTCCTGCCGCGCGCCGCCTCCAAACGCCGGCGGATCCTCGAAGCGGCCAAGGCCCTGGAGCGGACCATCGTCGTCTACGAATCCCCCTTCCGCGTCAGAGAGCTCCTCGATGACGCCGAGGCCGCCCTCGGGCCCGCGGCGCAGTGCGTGGCCGCGCGCGAACTCTCCAAGGTCCACGAGGAATTCGTTCACGGCAGCGTCGCCTCGGTGCGTTCGGCCTTCGCCGAACGCTCCCCGATACTGGGTGAATTCGTCCTTCTCTTCCATCCCCAGGCGGAGCCCGAGAATGCCTGAGACCCTCAAGACCTCCCCCGACGGCTCCCTGTCCGCCGCCGACGCCGCCAAGTCCGGCGCGGCGGCCAAGTCCTGCCGGATCGTCGCCTTCCCGACCGAGTCGTCCTACGCCCTGGGCTCGACGGGCCTCATCAAGGCGGCGACGCGGCGGCTCCTCCAGATCAAGGAGCGCTCCACGCTCAAGCCTCTCGCCGTCTTCGCGGCCTCGATTTCGGAGGCCAAAAAGTGGGTCGTATGGACGCCCCTGGCCGACACGCTCGCCTGCGCCTTCTGGCCCGGAGCCGTCGCGCTCCTGCTCAAACCTACCGTGCAAGGGCGCCTGTTGACCTTCCCCGAGTACCCGAACGTCGCGATCCGCGTGCCGTCGCACCCGGCCGTCCGCGCGATGCTGGCCGCCTCGGGCACGCCGTGGGTGTGGACGAGCGCCAACAAGTCGGGGCAGCCGCCCCTGACGGACGCGGCCGGCGTCGCCGCCGCGCTGGGAGCCGAGATCGATATCCTCGTGGACGGCGGGACGGTTCCGAGCGGCGAACCGACCGTCGTGGACGCGACGGGAGATAAGCCGAGGATCGTACGGCAGGGCATCGTCTCGGCCGAGCTGATACGGAGGAGCCCTGATGTCCACGACCCTCGCTGAGCAGGACCCCGAACTCCACGCCGCCATCGTCCGGGAGGCGCGCCGCCAGTCCGACAATCTGGAGCTCATCGCCTCCGAGAATTACGCCTCCGAGGCGGTCCTCGAGGCCCAGGGATCCCTGCTCACCAATAAGTACGCCGAGGGCTACCCGGGCAAGCGCTACTACGGCGGCTGCGAGTTCGTCGACCAGGCCGAGGCCCTGGCCATCGACCGCGCCAAGAAGCTCTTCGGCGCCGAGCACGCCAACGTCCAACCCCACTCCGGCTCGCAGGCGAACATGGCCATGTACCTGAGCGTCCTAAAACCCGGCGACACGGTCATGGGCCTCAACCTCGCCCACGGCGGCCATCTCTCTCACGGCCATCCCATGAACTTCTCGGGCAAGCACTACAAGATCGCGCCCATCGACGTCCGCAAGGACGACGAACTCATCGACTACGACAAGGCCGCCCAGGACGCCCGCGAGCAGAAGCCCAAGATCGTCTTCATGGGAGCCTCGAACTATTCAAGAGTCATCGACTGGACGCGCCTCAAGAAGATCGCCGACGATGTCGGCGCCTTGTTCGCGGCGGACATCGCGCATTACGCCGGACTCATCGCGGCGGGAGTCTATCCTTCCCCCGTAGGCGCGGCGGATTTCACGACCACGACGACCCATAAGACTTTGCGGGGTCCCCGGGGAGGGATGGTGATGTGCAAGACCGCCCATGCCGCGGCCTTGGACAAGATGGTCTTCCCGGGCATCCAAGGCGGCCCGTTGATGCACGTCGTCGCCGCCAAGGCCGTCTGCTTCGGCGAGGCGCTGCGCCCCGAGTTCAAGCAGTACCAGACCCAAGTCATCGCCAACGCGCGGCGTCTCTCCAAGTCCTTGGCCGACCAGGGCTTCCGCATCGTGGCCGGCGGGACCGACTGCCATCTCTTCTCCTTGGACTTGCGGCCGAAGAGCGCGACCGGCAAAGAGGCCGAAGAGGCTCTCGACAAGGCGGGGATCACCGTCAACAAGAACGCGATCCCTTACGATCCGCAGAAACCCTTCATCGCCTCCGGCGTGCGCATCGGCACTCCCGCGCTCACGACCCGCGGCATGAAGGAAGCGGAGATGGACGCGGTCGCCGGGCTCATCGACGAGGCCCTGAAGGTCCGCGCCGATGACGCCGCCTTGAAGCGCGTCAAGGAAGCGGTCACGGCGCTCTGCCGCCGCTTCCCCATCTATCCCGGGATCATGAGGAGTGTCGCATGATCGCCCAGATATTGCTGGCGGACGATGACCCCGACATCAGGGGGTTCATCGGCGATTATCTGACGACGAAGGGTCACCGCATGATCCTCGCCGACGACGGCTTCCAACTGGCGGCGAAGGCGGCGGAGCACCGGCCGCACCTCATCATCACCGACGTCCAGATGCCCGGGGCCTACGGATCCTCCGCCTACCAGATACTGCAAAAAGACGAGAATACCCGGAACATCCCCCTGATCTTCATATCCGGCCATCCCTACGAGAGGGTGGCCCCGATCCTGCCGAACGACCCGAAAACGCGCTTCCTCCACAAACCGCTGGACCTCAAGAAACTCGAAGCGCTCATCGTCGAACTGCTGCCGATGGGAGGTTACTGCCCATGAAAAAAACGAAGAAGCCGTTCGCGAAGGTCGGAGTGATCGGAGGCAGCGGCCTCTATCGCTCCGACTCCATCAAGGACCCGCGCGAGCTGCGCCTGAAAACGCCTTTCGGCGCCCATTCCGGCCCCATCACCCTCGGCGAGCTCGAAGGCGTGCCCTGCGCCTTCCTGCCGCGCCACGGCCGCGGCCATGTCTACACGCCGACGGAACTGCCCCAGCGCGCCAACATGTGGGCGCTCAAGTCCCTGGGCGTCGAGCGCGTGCTGGCCTTCAGCGCCGTCGGCTCGCTCAAGGAAGAGTTGCCGCCGCGAACCTTCGTCTTCCCCGACCAACTGGTGGACCGCACCAAGAACCGCGTGCAGACCTTCTTCGGCGGCGGCGTGGTCGCGCACGTCGCGCTGAACCCGCCGTTCGCCCCGGAGCAGAACAAGATCGTCTACGAATGCGCCCGTGAGCTCGGCATCCCGTCCGCCTTCGGCGGGACCTACTGCTGCATGGAAGGCCCGGCCTTCTCCACCAAAGCCGAGAGCGAGATGCACCGCGCCTGCGGCTTTTCCCTCATAGGCATGACCGCAGCCACCGAAGCCAAGCTCGCCCGCGAGGCGGAGTTGGTCTATTCCCAGGCCGCGATGGTCACCGACTACGACTGCTGGAAGGAGGGCACGGAGGTCCACATCGAGATGATCGTGCAGAACCTCCACGCCAACTCCGCCAACGCCCAGCGCCTCATGCGCCTGGCCGTGCCGCGCATCGCCCGGGCGCCTCTCGAGCCGGCGTTCTCCGCGGCCCTCGCCGGAACCCTGTTCACGGACCCTCAACACCGCAACCGAGCAACGCTCAAGAAGCTCGATCTCCTCGTCGGCAAATACCTCTGATGAGAAAGAAGAGGAACCGAGCCATCGACAGCCTCGTCCAAACCGCCGTCCAGGCGCAAAAACGGGCCTACTGCCCCTACTCGCGCTACCCCGTGGGGGCCGCCGTGCTCACGGACCGCGGACGCATCTTCGCCGGCTGCAACGTGGAGAACGCCTCCTACGGCCTGTCTATATGCGCCGAGCGCGCGGCCATCTGCCGCTCGGTCGCTGGCGGGAACGACGTCATCCGGGCCGTCTGCGTCGTGGGAGCCGCGGCCAGGCCCTGCGGCGCCTGCCGCCAGGTGATGTACGAGTTCAGCGACAAGGACACCGAACTCTATCTGGTGGACCTAGACCCCGCCACGGGCCGCCGCCGCATCGAGCGCACCACTGTCTTTAAGATGCTGCCGATGGCCTTCGACCCGCTGGCCTCGGGCCTGTTGCCCGCCAACCCGCGCACCAGCTCCAGGAGATGACCATGAACGCCCCCGACGCCGAAGAACTGCGCCCCATCGTGGACTGGATCAAGAGCACCGACCTAGTCGAGGTCGCCTTCCGCAAGGCCGGCAAGGGCTTTGCTCTCGCCACGCCCGAGTCGCCCGTGCGCGTGCCGGAAGGCGCGCCCCCCGTCTCGCGCTTCATCCCGGTGTCCTCCGAAGCCGTGGGGATATTCCAGTGGGCCCAGCCGGGCAAGGCGCGCAAGGCCGAAGAGGGCGCGGCGGTCGTCGAAGGCGACGAGTTGGGCGTGGTGGTCTCCGGCTGCGGCGCAGCCAAACCCGTGAAGTCGCCCGCCGCCGGCCGCGTGGCAAAGTGCTTCGCCGAGGCCGGGCAAGCCGTGGAGTACGGTCAACCGCTCTTCCTGCTGGAACCGCGCCCCTAACGATATGGCCTCCGCCCAAATCCTGTGCACGCAGTGCGGCGCCGCCACGGTGGAGACGAGGGCGATGTGCTCCACATGCGGAGGCCTCAACACGAAGGTCTGCGGCGCGTGCGGCAACCAGAACTCACTGAGCAAGAACTTCTGCGACAAGTGCGGCGGGCCGATCTCCGAGTTGGGCCCCGTAGCCCCCCCGCCCAAGACCGTCCCGCCCGGATCCCCGACGGCGGACATCCCCGTGACGGCCGTTCGGCGGGGTCCGCCCCCCGGACCCGGCCCGCGGTCCTCGGCTCCGGTCGAGCCCGGCTCGATCTCGGGCCTCGACGACCTATGGGCGGTGCCGACGCCCCTGCCGGTCATCGACAACGCCGTCCAGCGCCCCCGTTTCACGCTGCAGTTGCGACATGTGATCAACACTCTGGCCGCGCTGGCCGGGATCTCGGGCGCATTCTTCGGGATCGAGTACTGGCGCGAGCACCAACGTCCGGAAATCATGGCGCGCAAGCGGGCTTCCGAATACCTCGACGCCCTGCGCGCCCACGACTACGCCCGCGCCTACGGCATGTTCTCCGAACTGACCCGCAAGAACTGCACCGAGGCCGAATTCCGGGCCTCGCGGGACGAGATCCCTTGGACGTGGTCGAACCTGCGCATCGTCCACCAGGAACCGTACGCCATCCTGCTGGCCTACGACCTCCAGGCGCAGGAGGCCCCTTCCCGCACGGACCATCTCCTCTTCACGCTCGAAGGCAAGAACTGGGTCCGTCCCTACAACTTGACGCTCCTGCGTAAGGTCGAGGAATCCTTCAACCGCAACGATGCGGACCAGGGTTTCCACCTGGCCCATGTCGCGACCGCGATCAACCCGCGCGACCCCATGGCATGGGGCTATCTCTGCGAAGCCGCCTACCGCAAGACCGCAACGAGCGCGGAGATGCGCTGCCTGCGGGCCATCGAGTTGGCGCACGTCTACCCCTCCACACTGACGCTCAAGAGCCTCTACCATCTGCACGCCATCCTGGCCGACATCTACCATCACTCACTCAACAAGCCCCAACAGGCGCTGGAGCAGTTCGCACAGATGCTGTCGTTCCCCGATATCTCGCCGGCAGACCAGTGCCAGATCCTCCTGGCCCGCTCACAGAGCTACACGGCTCTGAGCCGTCCCGGCGAGTCTCTGGCCGATCTGGAACGCGCTTCCCAGCTCTGCACTCAACCCAACGATCTGTCTTCCATCCAGAGGATGCGCGAGAGTATGCACGCCCCAGACCCCTAGTGACCGAGGAATAATGTTCAAGAAGATCCTGATCGCCAACCGCTCCGAGATCGCCGTGCGGGTCATCCGAGCCTGCCGCGAGATGGGCATCGCGAGCGTGGCCGTCTACTCCGAGGGCGATCGAGAGTCGCGCCATGTCTCCATGGCCGACGAGGCCGTCTGCATCGGGCCGGCGAGCTCGAAGCTCTCCTACCTCAACCAGGAGGCGCTCCTGACGGCGGCCAATATGACGGGCGCGGATGCGATCCATCCCGGCTACGGCTTCCTCTCCGAAAACGCGGATTTCTCCGAGTTATGCGCCGAGCGCGGACTGGTCTTCATCGGGCCGCCTCCACAAGCCAGCCGCAAACTGGGCTTCAAGAGCGCCGGCAAGGCCATCGCCCTCCAGGCGCAGGTGCCCGTGGTTCCCGGCACGAAGGGCGATGTCGCCGGCGTCGCCGGCGACATCCTTAATACCGTCTCGGAGATCGGCTACCCGGTGCTCATCAAGGCCTCGGCCGGCGGCGGGGGCAAGGGGATGCGCATCGTGCGAGCCCCGGGCGAGCTGAAAAGCCAGCTCGAAGCGGCGGCCAACGAGGCGAAGGCCTCCTTCGGCGACGGCTCGGTCTTCATCGAGAAGCTGCTCGAGCGGCCGCGGCACGTGGAGATCCAGATCGCGGCGGACAAGCACGGAAACGCAGTGGCCTTCGCGGAGCGCGACTGCACGGTCCAGCGCCGTCACCAGAAGTTGGTGGAGGAGTCCCCCTCTCCGGCGATCACGCCCGAGGTGCGGCGGCGGATGCAGGAAGCGGCGATCCGGCTGGCGAAGGCCGCCGGTTACTCGAACGTGGGGACGGTGGAGTTCCTCTTCCAGGACGGGAAGTTCTACTTCATCGAGGTCAACGCCCGCCTGCAGGTCGAACACCCGGTGACGGAGGCCGTGGCCGGGGTGGACCTCGTGGATCTGATGATCCGCATCGCCGCGGGTGAGGCGCTCCCCTTCGGTCAGGAACGCGCCTCGGAGATCCGCTGTCACGCGATCGAGCACCGTATTAACGCCGAGGACCCGGATAAGGACTTCATGCCCTGCCCGGGGCGCATTGAGAGCCTGGATCTCCCGGGCGGGGCGGGAGTGCGGGTGGATACGCATGTCTACGCGGGCTACACGATCCCCAGCCACTACGACAGTCTCATCGCCAAGCTGATCATCGCGGCGGGCGACCGGCCGACGACGCTGCGGCGCTCTCTGCGGGCTCTTTTAGAACTCAAGGTCGGCGGCATCAAGACGACCGCGGGCCTGCACGCGCTGGTGGTGGCGCACCCCGTTTTCCAGAAAGGCGACTTCGACACTCACTTTATCGAGAAGACGGGGCTCCTGGCCCGTCTGGAGGCGGTGCATGCCTGATTTCAAGAAGACGATCGTCGAGCAGCTCAAGGACGGCGCGAAGGTCCTGACGGCCACGGCGAAGCTGGCCCCGGAGATGGACCGGGCGGCGGCGGCTTTGCTGCACTCCTTGCTCAACGGAGGCAAGGTGCTGAGCTTCGGCAACGGGGGTTCCTCCTGCGACGCGCAGAACTTCGCCGACGAGCTGACGGGACGCTACCGACGCAACCGTCCGCCGTTGCCGGCGCTGGCGCTGACCACGAACCAGGGAGACCTGACCTCGATCGCCAACGACTTCGGCTTCGAGTTCGTCTTTGAGAGGCCCCTGCGGGCGCACGGCCGTCCGGGCGACGTGGCGGTCGCGATCTCGACCTCGGGAAAATCCAAGAACGTGCTGAAGGCGGCGGCGGCGGCGCGGGAGATGGGGCTGACGGTGATCGGCCTGACCGGACGCGGCGGCGGCAAGCTCAAGGCTCTCTGCGACCACTGCGTCTGCGTCCCTTCCGACTCGACGGCGCGCATCCAGGAAGCGCACATCACGGTCATCCAGATCTGGTGCGGCATCCTTGAAGACGAACTCTTCCCGAACGCGCCCCTGGCCCATGGCTAATACCTCCTCCGCCAAGATCCTGCCGCTCAAGAAGCTCATGACCCTGCGCGAGTTGTGGCGCTGGGAAGGGCGCACGGTGGCGTTCACGAACGGGGTCTTCGACATCCTTCACGCGGGTCACGTGAAGGTCCTGGAAGAGGCCAAGGCGCAGGCGGACTTGCTGGTGGTGGGGATCAACTCCGACTCCTCGGTGCGTCTCCTTTCCAAAGCGCCGGGGCGGCCGATCAACAAGTGGCGCGACCGGGCCGAGGTGGTGGCGTCGCTCGCGAGCGTGGACGCGGTGGTGGGGTTTGCGCAAGAGACGCCGGAGCGGCTCATGTCGCGGCTGCGGCCCGATGTGCAGGTCAAAGGGGGCGACTACCGGCCGGCCGACCTTCCCGAAGCCAAGCACGCCGGAAAGGTGGTCATCGTGCCGCTCAAGAAGGGCTGCTCGACGACGGATCTCATCAAGCGACTGCAGGGCAAACGATAAGCGCTTGGCAGCGCGCGCTCAAAAGCAAGGTTAGGCAGGCCTCGCTCCGCCGAAGAGATCAAGCCGTTTCGCCTCGCGACAAAGGGCTTTGTCTTTACTCCAGACCTTCGCGCCGGCGAGCCTCGCCGATGCCATGAGGTGCACATCCACAGAGCCGAGTCCCGTGCCATGCAGACGCTCGCCTGCCATGAAGTCGAGCGCTTCTGCATGTTCAGCCACCGGCGCCATCGGCAGAGCATGAAGCAGATCCAGGGTTTCTTGACGATGCGGCAAATTGCCGCAGGCGAGCTCCTCAATTATAAAAGGATGGGCTAGGACGGAGCCTTCATTCAATAAGACGACTAATCTTGGTTCCGTTTCTCGAAGATGGTCGGCCCAAACGGATGTATCGACTAGAATCATCGGCGCCTGCGGCCTGCGTGGAAGCGAGGGGCCGAGCCGCCGAGCGCCGCCAGGCGCTCGCGGGCCTTCTTTTCAATGAGCGCCTCCAGACCGGCATGGACGAGGGCGGTCTTTTCATGGGTGCCGGTCAATTCGGCGGCACGCTTCAAAACATCATCTCTAATGATTAATGTCGTTCTCATGCATACTATTATGCATGATATATATGCACCTGTCAAGTGCCGCCGAAGCGTCAGCGCTCGAACAGCCCCATCAGCTCGGCCCGCCCCAGGATATGGCCTTCCATGGCCTTGCCCAGCTCGGCCGCCGTCGCGCGCGGCGGCAGACCCAGCGCCCTGTCCAGCGCGTAGAGCTTGAAGAAATAGCGGTGCGGCTTGCCCGGCGGCGGGCAGGGCCCGCCGTAGCCCACCCGGCTGAAGCTGTCCACGCCCCAGCTCGCCCCGTGCTTCGCGCCGTCCAGGACGCGCTCCATCTTCGGCAGGTTGCCCGGCAGGCCGCGCAGACCGCCCGGGATGTCGTAGAGCACCCAGTGCACCCACAGCCCCACCGGCGCGTCCGGGTCGTCCATGATGAGAGCGAAGCTCTCCGTCTTGGCCGGCGCACCCGACCAGTTCAACTCCGGCGAGGGGTCCTTGCCCTCGCACGTGTGGACCTTCGGAATCGTCTCTCCATGCTTGAACGCCGGACTCGTCATCTTGAACATCTTCTTGCCCTCCTTGGCGGCCGAGACGACCGCGACCCCGAACAAGACGAGGCCCAGGCCGGCCAGACGCGCGGCCCTAGCCATAACTACTTGGCGGGTTCGGCTTTCGGGGACTCGGCCTTCTCGGCGGCCAGGGCCTTGGCCTTGGCGATGGCTTCGTCGACGGAGGCGAGGCTGCGGGACTTGGGGTACTTGACCTTGAAGGCCTCCAACGCCTTAATGCCCTCGTCGGTCTTGCCGGCCAGGACCAGGCTGACGCCCTTCTCGAACTCCGCGTCCTCGGCCAGGGCCTTCTTGGCGCGCTTGGCGCGGGCGTCGCCCTTGAGGCTGGTCTCGTTGGGGTCGGCCAACTCGGAGTACTGACCCGCGCCGCGCACGGCCGCGACCGAGCCGGCGCCGCGCGCCTTCTTGCGCTCGCCCTGCACGGCGGACTGAGAGAGCGTGCTCTTCAGGTTCTTGAAGAAGGTCATGATCGATTCCTTGGCGGTCGGCGCGGGCTTGTCCTCGGCCCGAACGACGCCCGTCAGGAGCAGCGCGCTGAGAGTCGCGGCCAGCATGTTCTTGTTCATGAGATGCCTCCTAGAGTCCTTTCACCAGATTGTCGACGAACGGCTTGTAGCCGGGAGACTGCGCGACGGCCTTCGCGCCGTACTCGCGCGCAGGCTCGATCTTATTGAGCTTGATGGCCGTCTTGAGAAGGTTCAGCCAGGTGTTGGCGTCGTCGGCATCAGCCTCCGAGGACTGGAGGAAGCGCTTCTCCGCCTCGACGAAGTCCCCCTCCATGAACGCCACGCTGCCCAGGTTATTGAGCGACGAGGCGTTCTTCGGGTCGAGGGCCAGCACCTTGTTGAACTCGGTCACGGCCGCCTCGCGGTTGCCGAACTGGTATTCGACGATGCCCAACTGCAGCTGGGCGTCGGCGTCCTTGCCGCCTTTCTTGATCTCGTCTTCGTAGTGCTTTTTGAGGAACTGGTAGCGATCCTTGGAGAGGACGTTGACCTGGTCATCGTAGCGGCGCTCCAGGGCCGAGGCCTCGGGCAGGACCGGCAGGGAATCGGGCTTGGGCATGGTGACCGCCTCGTACTCGCCGAAGGTCTTGTCCACGTCGATGACCTTGACCCGGCCCTTCTCGGCCTCGGCCTTGTAGGCGTAGGCGCCCTTGGAAAGAGCCTCGTAGAAGGGCTTGCCCACGTAGGTGACCTCGACGGGCGCCCACATCGTGCCCTCATGCTCCACCAGGAGGTCGGCCGGCAGGCCCGCCTCGAGAGCGTCCTCGGCGCCCGTGTCGAACATCAGCGTCATGTGGCCGGGGTAGTCGAGGATGGCGACAGGCACCTCGTTGTCGACGAGCAGGGCCGAATAGAGCGAGGTCAGGTCCGAGCATTGTCCCGACTTGCGCTTGAGCGTCTCGCGCGGGTATTGCGTGTAGTCCACCGGGAAGTTCGGGTCGTCGTGGGCGGCCTCGAACGGGTTGGCCGGGTTGGCCGCGAACTTCACGCCGTATTCGGCCAGGGCGTTCCACAGCTTCATCGCCTTCACCACGTTATGGTTGAGCGCGGCCGCTTTGCGGTTCTTGAAGTCCATCGAGACGGCGGATTTGAAAATCTTGACCGGCTCGTCCTTGAAGGTGATGAAGTTCGCGATCTTGCGCGGGTCGTCCCAGGTGACGGCGTTGCGCGAGTACAGGCGCAGCGGCTTGGTCAAAGACACCGTGCGGCGTTCCCCGCTCTCGAAGTAGGTCAGCTCGAACTCCGCCTGGATGGGCGTGTCCTCCGCCACGTCGAGGATCTTGTTGTTGAGGGTCGCGATGAGCGGGACCTCGACGATCTGCTTCGGGTCGAATTTCTTGATCTCGGTGTCGAAGCCGAAGTCCATGTAGTCCTTCAGCTTGAAGGTCAGCTTCACGTTCAGGAAGGGCACATTGACGTTGTTGGTCACCGTGGCCTTGCCGATCTGGTTCTTAAGATACCACTTGTAGTTGGCCGCGAAGATGTTGCCGAGCGTGACCGAGGAGATCTCCACCGGGGCGCGGTTGAAGGCGCCGGCCACGAAGACCTCGATCGCGCGGCCGGCGGGGCCCACGTCCTTGGTCTTGGCGACGGTCGCCACGCGATACCAGTATTGCTCGTAGGAGGCGACCTCGGAGTCCTGGTACTTCTCGTCTTTGACCGTGCCGACTTTAAGGAAAGGCCCGGCGGGCTTGCTCGAGCGGGAGACCTGATAGCCTCCGGTCCAAGGGTCGGACACGGCCTGCCAGGACACCGTCACGATGCCCTCCTTGGTGGAGGTGGACACCCCGATGGGGGCGGCCAGCATGGGATGCAGGTCGTAGGAGACCACGCGTCCCTTGCCCTTGTCCGCGATGAGGAGCTTCTCTCCCTGCACCGCGACCGAGACCGGCTCCAGGAGTTCGCGCTCCTGCTTGCCGCCGGCGAAGAAGTCGGTCAGCCATTTGCCGTCCTTGGTGTGGACGCTGACGCGCTTGAGCCGCGAGTCCAGCGTGTACAGGTAGTTCTGGCCGTCGAAGGCGATGGAGACCGGCTCGCGGAACTGTCCCGGCCCGTCGCCGTCCTCGCCCCAGGCGGCCAGGAAGGCGCCCGACGGCTCGCATTTGAAGACTTTCTTGAGGCCCTTGTCGATGAAGTACAGGAAGCCGGAACGGTCCCAGGCCACGGCCACCGGCTCCTGCAGTTCGTAGGCGCCGACCTTGGGGCCGATGCCGAAGAGGAACACGCCCTCCGGGCTGAAGGCGTCGATGCGCCGGTTGCCGGTGTCGGCGACGTAGATCGTGCCCTCCTCGTTGATGGCCACGCCGTTGGGCTCGCGCATGCGGCCTTCCTTCTTCTTGCTGTCGAAGTAGCCCTGGGCCTCGCCGATGTTGGACTGCCACTTCCCGTCCAGGCCGAAGCGCTGGAGGCGGCTGTTCGGCGTGTCGGCGACATAGACGCCCAGCTTCCTGCTGACCGCGATGCCGCCGGCGCCGCGGGTGACCTCTGCGCCCTTGCCCTTGCCGGCGCCGAAGCGCGCCTTTTCCTTGCCGTCGGGGCCGATCTCGACGAACTGGCCCTCCTTGGGGAGGTAGGCGTAAAGGTCGTCGCCGAAGGGAGCCAGCATCGACGCGCCGAAGGGCCAGGCCCGGCTGGGGCCGGAGACCGACATCTTGGTCGCTATGTTGAGCGGCAGGGAGGTCGTCTTGAGCTTGTTCATCATCTCCACGCGCTGGATGCGGTTGTTGCCGGTGTCGAGGATGATGAGCGTGCCTTCCGGGGTGACGGCGATGCCCTCGGCCTTCTTGAGTTGGCCCACGCCCGAGCCGTAGGAACCGAAGCGGCCCAGGATGAAGCCGTCGCCGGACTGCTCGATGACCTTGCCGTTCTTGCCGTCCAGGACGTAGATGAAGCCGAAGTTGTCCACGGCGGCGTCGTTGCCGAGCAGGCTGTACTCCTTGACGAATTTCACGGAGGCGTCGAACTTCTGCACGCGCTCGTTGTCGCGGTCCAGGACGTAGACGTTGTCCGACGGGTCCACGGACACGCGCGCGGGACCCTTGAACCTGCCGGGCTCCTTGCCGGACGAGCCGAATTGGAAGAGGAGGATGCCCTCCTGGGTGAAGACCTGGACGCGGTCGTTGCCCGTATCCGCCACGAAGATGCGTCCGTCGGCGCCCACGGAGACCGACTCTGGAGCGCGCAGCCGTCCAGGCTCCGCGCCCTTCTCGCCGAAGGCGTACAGGAAGTTGCCGTCTCGGTCGAAGATCTGCACGCGGTGGTTGCCGGTGTCGGCCACGTAGACGTTGCCTCCGCCGTTGGGGCCGACGGCCACGCCGCGAGGCCCGGAGAAGGCGCCGCTCTGGGAGCCGGAGCGGCCCACGCTCTTGATGAGCTTGCCCGAGGCGTCGTAGAGGAAAAGCATGTTTTTCTTCTCGTCAACGACGTAGAGGCGATCGCCGGAGGCCGCGGCGGCCACGGGCTTGGCCATCTCGTCGCCCTTGATGGGCTCGAGGAAGCGGATGCTGTCGTAGGCCCGCGCCGCGGGGGCGAGGGCCAGGATCATGGAGAAGAGGAAGGTGTTGCGGTTCATGCTTGGACGACCTCCTTGATCAGCTTGTTGACGAGGGCGGGGTTTGCCTTGCCCTTGGAAAGCTTCATCACCCCGCCCACGATGGCTCCGATGGCGGCTTCCTTGCCCGATTTGAGGTCCGCCGCGGCTTTGGGATTGGCCGCCAACGCCTGTCGGACCCACTCCATGACCTGCTTGTCGTCCGAGACCTGGGCCAAGCCCAACTCCTCGACGAGCATCTTCGGGGCCTTGCTGGATTCCCACATCTTCGCGAACACATCTTTAGCGCCCTTGCTCGACAGCGTCCCGGCGACGACCAGTCCGGCGAGTTCGCCGACATAAGCCGGCGGGAATGGGACCTCGCCAGCCGTTTTATTATCGGCGTTCAATCTTCCCAGCATCTCGGTCGAAAGGATGTTCGCCACGGTCTTGACCGCCGTCTTGGGCGCGGCCGCGGCGGCCTTTTCAAAAAAATCGGCCAGTGTCTTGTCTCCCGTCAGAACGTCGGCGTCATACGATGATAGCCCCAATTCGGCGATAAAGCGAGCCCTCTTCACGGCCGGCAGCTCCGGCATGTCCTTCTTGATGGCCGCGACCCACGCCGCATCGGCGACCAGGGGAACGAGGTCCGGATCCGGAAAATAACGATAATCGTGCGCCTCTTCCTTGGAACGCATCGAAACCGTGGCCTGGGTCTCCACGTTCCAAAGCCTCGTCTCTTGGACGACCTTGCCGTCGGATTCGATCAATTCCACCTGACGGTGGAATTCATGATCGATGGCGTCTTTCACGTTCTTGAACGAGTTCAGATTCTTGATCTCCGCGCGAATGCCGAACGCGGCCTGTCCGGCGGGCCGCACCGAGATATTGGCATCGCATCTCATCTCGCCCTTCTCCATGTCGCAACGAGACGACCCGACGAACTGGATGACCTCCTTGAGCGCGGTCAGGTAGGCGTACGCCTCCTCCGAGCCGCGGATGTCGGGTTCGGAGACGATCTCGATGAGGGGCACGCCCGCGCGGTTGAAATCCACCAGGGAGCCGTCGATCTTGAGCGAGCCGACCTCGTGGAGGAGCTTGCCCGCGTCCTCCTCCATGTGGATGCGCGTGATGCCGATGGTCTTGGGCGCGCGGTCCTTCAGCGCGATCGTCAGCTTGCCGTGCTCGGAGAAGGGCTGGTCGTACTGGGAGATCTGGTAGGCCTTGGGCAGGTCGGGATAGAAGTAGTTCTTGCGCGCGAAGATGGACGAGTCGTTCAGGCGGCAGTCGAGCGCCAGCGCGGCCTGGAACGCCAGCTCCACCGCGCGCTTGTTGAGCACCGGCAGGACGCCGGGCTGGCCGGTGCACAGCGGGCAGATGCGGCTGTTGGGCGGAGAGCCGAAGCCGTCCGTGCCGCAGCCGCAGAAGAGCTTCGTCTTCGTGGCCAGCTGGCAGTGTACTTCGAGCCCGACGACCATCTCGTACTGTTTCATGTTCAGAATCTCGCCCTGCGGCAGAGGCCCCCAGCCATTCTCATTCGCTTAACCGGCATTCGCTGAAACATCGTCACCTTGCGCACCATCCCATGCTCTGCTATAATGTCCTCGAAGGCTTTGTGGCTTAGGCCACATTGCCTTTTAACTTTCCCGCTTCTCCTCACTTCCCGCTAGAGGCATTGTCCTTCTCCGATCTTGTCCTGAGATCGTATACAACGTAGATCCCGTCTGACTTCGCGCCGTTCACCCTGGAATCAATTCTCAAAGATTCCACCTGTTTCACATAGGGGAATAATTCAGGACGCGGCTTCGGCACTATTGTTTTCCTATCGAAGCCATGCCCCCAGCTGAGAACATAAGCGATCATATCCGCCAATTGGATTCCAACAGTGAGATCGCTGTGAACAAAGAGTGGTTCTGGAACAAGGCGCTCAGACCTATCTTGCCCAGTTTTAGAGTCCCGGTAATATGCCTGCATCTGTCCCAAGAGTATGTGGCTAGCGGATTTATCCAGCTCATCGAATACGATAATCCCTGCGTGCTCTGCTGATTTTGAATCAACCCAATAAAAAAAGCGCTCGAAGAGGTATGCGTAATCCTTTCGCAGCATAGAGACTTTCCGATCACCCTGGGCGTCAACCGGGACGATGATGCCTAAACATTGTGCACGGAATTTAGGGCAAAGCTCAAAAAGTCTCTTAACATACTCCAGTTTTGCCTGAGCTAAAGCGGAAAGCGACTTCTTATCGGCGCTCGCGCCATTGCGCAAGCTAAATTCTGCAAGCCTTCTTCGTTCATCCGGCTTGAAGGTGCCGAACCATCCAGCACTTTTGAAAACTCTGTGATTAAGAAAATTCCCACCCTTAATCTCTTTAATATCGAAATCCTCGTCTGACGCTTTTACCCGAGCAGCTCGCCGCTCGGCATTTAGACCGGGATAGGTGACGCCGAACAGTTCGATCTGCAGGGCATAGACTGCCTGAATAAAAGCCCACAGGGTCCCGTCGCGGATTGCGAATCCACCGAGAACCTCTGCAGGCGCCAGCTTACGGTCGTGCCCGCTTTCATCGACAAACAAAAAATATGACATTGGATCCTTCTATACCCCAATGCGATTAGCGATCAGTTGTGCCAACGAATTGAGTTCACCCGTGGGGTACGCCGCGTCAGCGGCGCGCGCTACTGGAACCCCTCACTGGCGCGCGTCCGCTGAACGCGATGTTAGGCGGCATGGTCAATGAATTCCAACTCGTGGATTTCCATATACGCCAGCGAATCGACGGCTCGTTTTGAATAAGAACGAATATCAATGCCTCGCGTGAATTGCGGCCCGTCAATGACCAACGTGTGATATTCGCCTTCTTCTCCGCACAGGTCTAGGCCGGTCCGCTCACGGACGATGTGCAGATCGGCAATCGTTGAGTCATTCAACTCCCGGCCAATCCAATTCTCATCAAGCCAGCGTGTTTTTACGCAGGAAAAACGCGCCTTGAATCCTCTGTCCAGCAATTGTCGAAGCAAGGCGTTTCGATCTCGTCCCCACAAAGGTGTATGCACGATCATCCCGACGGGACGGCTCCGCTCGCGAATCCAATTCGGATTTCCGTTCACCTCCGCGATGTCTCCCGTGACAACGCAGTTAATGCCCATTTCATCTCGTAGCCTGCACAAGCTGGTTTCGTAACTTTTCTCGAACGGCGCGCTGATGGACAAAACATGGTGCGGCAGCACCAATGCCTGAGCCTGCATTTTGATGAAGGCCAGCGGATGCGCCAAAAAATCCGGCTCCGGTGGCGCAAACGTGACGAGACAACGAACGCAGTAACCGTTTTGGTCGGCCTCATACAAAGCCATCGAAGAATCTTTGCCGCCAGTCCAGAGCACCGCTGCGTTTTGCATGGGATCAACCATTGTAATGACGCCTAACGGATAGTATACGGTTCCACTATAGCACAGCAGGACGAAAAAACCCTCTTGCGGATTATAGAGCTAAAACCAAGGGGAAGCTAGGCATGTGATGAACTATGGGAACCGGCAAAGGCCGTCGGACGGGCGGTATAGCGCGCGATGAGCTTCAGGTCGCTGGGATAGCTGAGAAGCCTCGCGGCCCCGCGCGCATCGACCCACTTCGTCTTCATGATCTCGACGGCGTCCGGCTTGCCCGACCGTTCGACCGGCTCCATCCGGTACCACCGCACGCGCTTGAAAACCGTCCGGCCGTTGCGGGCGAAGCGGTAGGTCACGTTCGCCAGCGCCCCCACGTTGCGGCACTTCCAGCCCGTCTCTTCCTCGACTTCGCGCAGAGCGGCCGCAAGAGGAGTCTCCCCCTTCTCGAGGTGGCCCTTTGGGAAGGTCCACACGACTTCGCCCTGAAGGTTCGTCACCTTCACGAGCAGGACCTTGCCGTCCCGGCCGACCACGCCGCCCGCCGCGTACTCCTCGGCCTCCTTCATGTCATCACTGGCTTTCGAGTAAGCTGACCGAGCGGTCGCTCAACATCGGGAAGGGCCGTGCCGACTCGAAGGCGCGCGCGGCCGACAGCAGCAGCCGCTCCTGGAAGACGTCGGCGATGAGCTGCACGCCCAAGGGCAGGCCCTTGGCGGAAAGGCCGCAGGGCATGGACAGGCTCGCGTTGCCGGCCATGTTCGAGGGGATGGTGAAGACGTCGGAAAGATACATGGCGACGGGGTCGGCGGTCTTCTCGCCGAAGCGAAAGGGAGGCGTCGGCGTGGTGGGAGCGGCGATAAGGTCGACCTGTTTGAAAGCGTCCTGGAAGTCGCGGGTCATGAGGGTGCGCACGCGCTGGGCCTTGGAGTAGTAGGCGTCGTAGTAGCCGGAGGAGAGGGCGTAGGTGCCGAGCATGATGCGGCGCTTGACCTCGGCGCCGAAGCCCGCGCCGCGCGTGAACTCGTAGACCTCTTCTAGGGTGGAGGCGGAGCGGTCCACGAAGCCGTAGCGGATGCCGTCGAAGCGCGCTAAGTTAGAGGATGCTTCCGACGGCGCGATGATGTAATAGGACGCGATGGCGTACTTGGTGTGCGGCAGGCTCACCTCGCGGATCGTCGCGCCCAGAGACTTGAAGACGCCGACCGCTTCCCTCACCGACTTCTCCACTTCTTGATCGAGTCCATCGATGAAATACTCCTTCGGCAAGCCGATGCGCAGGCCCTTGAGGTCCTTCGGCGCAGGCTCCACGGCCGGGGGCGCGTTCACGGCGGACGTGCTATCCAAAGGATCGTGACCGCCGATGACGGACAGGGCGAGAGCCGAGTCCTCGACGGTCCGCGTGAAAGGCCCTATTTGATCCAAAGAGGAGGCAAAGGCCACCAGACCGTGGCGCGAGACCATGCCGTAGGTGGGCTTGAGGCCGACCACGCCGCAGAAGGCCGCGGGCTGACGGATGGAGCCGCCGGTGTCGGAGCCCAGACTGAAGGCGCACAGGCGCGCCGCGGCGGCCGCGGCCGAGCCGCCTGAAGAGCCGCCGGGCACGCAGGCCGAATCCCAGGGATTCGTTGTTTTCTGAAAAGCCGAGTTCTCCGTGGACGATCCCATCGCGAACTCATCCAGGTTCGTTTTGCCGACGATGACGGCGCCCGCTTCCTTCAGACGCCGCGTCACCGTAGCGTCATACGCCGCGATGTGGCCCTTCAAAATCTTCGAGCCGCACGTCGTCTCCACGCCCTTCAACTGAAGATTGTCCTTCAGCGCCACCGGCACTCCGGCCAATACCCCAAGTTGCTGGCCGTTTTTCCTTTTCTTGTCGAGGAGCCTTGCCTGGTCGAGCGCCGAATCTTTGGTGACGGCCAAAAACGCCTTGACCGTCGGCTCGAGCCGTTCGATGCGGTCGAAATAGGCCTTCGCGGCCGACTCGGCCGAGATCTTGCCCTGTCGAACGGACTCGGCCAGGCGCGAGGCGGAAAGAGCGGTGATGTCGTTCATTATTTTATGAAGAGGGACTCTTCCTCGCCCGTGTGGCGCTCGGGCGCAGGCTCCCCGCGCCGGCCGCGTTCGGAGGCCGGCTCGCGGAGCGCGGGCGCGGCCTGCGCCTCCTCGGCGGGAGAGGCCGCGAGCGCGTCGAGGGCGGACTGGATCTTGTCGCGGCGCGTCGGGTCGAGTTCCAGGGCCTTGCGCAGGTCCGAGACGGCGCCGGCCTTGTCTCCGAGGGCCGCGCGGGCCTGGCCGCGGTTGGCGTAGGCCGTCCCCCTGCCCGGGTTTTTCGAGAGGACCTTGGTCAGGTCGGCGGCGGCGCCCCGGAAATCGCCCAGGAGGAAGCGCACGTTGCCGCGCAGATAGGCGGCGTCCTCGTGGTCGGGGTTGGCCTCCAGGAAGACCGACAGCTCGGACTCGGCCGCCGGGTAATCCTTCAACTCGCGCAGGGCCATGCCGCGGTAGAGACGCGCCCAAGCGAACCGTGGGTTGATCTCCAGCACCGCGCCGTAGTCCTCGGCGGCGCCGCGGAAATCGCGCAGGCGATCCTTGACCGAGCCGCGCATGAGCAGGGCGGCCGCCGAGCCGGGATCCAGGCGCACGGCCTCGTCGAGGGGTTCCAGCGCGTCGCGCGTCCTGCCCTGCGCGGAGAGCGCGCTGCCCTCGCCGAGCGGGCCCTCGAGGGATCTCGGATCGGCCTCGGCCGAGGCGCGGAAGTCCGCCATGGCGCCCGGGAAGTCCTTGAGGATGAGCCGGGCCTTGCCGCGCGCCGCGTAGGACGGCGCGTCGCTGGGCTTGAGCCGCGCGGCCAATTCCGCGTCCTCCTTGGCCCCGGCCTGGTCGCCCAGGGTCCAGCGACAGGCGGCGCGCAGTCCCGCCGCGGTCTTCCAGCCGGGCGCTGCGCCCAACGCCCGGTCGAAGCGCTCCAGAGCGTCCTGGAACTCCAGGCGGTGGTAGAGGCGCACCGCGGAGGCGAGGATCCTCGCGGCCTTCGCGTCCGGGGCGGACGGCGGGGCCGCCGCGGGCGCGGGCGCGGCGGCGGCGACGGCGGCGGCGAGCAGGAGCCTCATACGATCACCTTGCGGACCTTGAAAAACGGCCCGTCTCGATCCGGGGCGTTGGCCATGAGGGCCTCGACGTCGGCGAAAGGGCGGGCCTCGTCCTCGCGCATGACGTTGACCTTGCCCAGCACGAAGGCGGTCGGCGGCACCGAGGAGGTGTCGAGACCTTCAAGTTCCTTCATCGCCGCGAGGATCTTCGTCAGTTGGTCTCCATAGAGCTTGACCTCGTCGCCCGTCAGGCGCAGGCGCGCGAGCTTGGCGATCTTGCGGACATCGCTTTCCTCGCTAGGCTCGGTCATGCCGGCTCCAGGGGGGCGTAGCGGGTGAGCAGCTTGGCCACGCGCCCGTCGTCGAATCGCACGGTCACCTTCAGCATCTCGCCGGATCCCGAGATCTCGACGACGATGCCGCGGCCGAACTGAGGGTGCGCCACGCGCTGGCCGGACTTGAAGCCCTTCACCGCGGCCCGCAGGGCCGGGGCCGCCGAGCCGGCCGGGACATAAGGCGAGGAAGCATCGCCTCCTCTCACCGTTGTCGAGCGACCGAACAGCTTGGCCTCGAGGATGAACCGCGAGGGGAGGTTGGCGTAGACCTGGCCGAAGAGGCGGCGCGTCGCGGCGTAGGTCATGTAGAGATGTTCGCGGGCGCGCGTGATGCCCACGTAGCAGAGGCGGCGCTCCTCTTCCAGGTCCTCGGACGTGGCGTTGCCGCCGCCGATGGGGAAGAGCCCCTCCTCCAGGCCCGTCAGGAACACCACCGGGTACTCCAGCCCCTTGGCCAGGTGCACGGTCATGAGCGTGACGGCGGGGGCGTTCTGGTCGTAGCCGTCGAGCTCCGTGTGGAGCGTGATGTCAGCCAGGTAGCGGCCCAACTCGCTGGTCCGGCCCTCGGACTTCTCGCGCTCGTCGTACTCCTTGACGGCGTTGAGAAGCTCCTGCAGGTTGGCCAGGCGGCCCGCGGCGTCGGGGTCGGTCTCCATCTCGGACTCGACCCAGGCCCAATAGCCGGTGGACTCCAGGATGACGGCCATGGCCCCGCCCGCGGGCATCGCCGCCGTCGCCTCGCGCAGCCCGGCGAAAACCTTGGTCATCTCCTCGATGGCCGAGTGCGCCTTGGGGCCCAGCCCCTCGACCCGGCCGTGCGCCCATAAGGCGTCCCACAGGGTCAGGCCGTGCCGGGCGGCGTAGATCTCGACGAGCTCCAGGCTCTTGGCGCCCAGGCCGCGCGGCGGGCAGTTGACGATGCGCGCTAATGAAACTGAATCCGCGCCATTGACCACGACGCGGGCATAGGCCAGGGCGTCCTTGATCTCCTTGCGCTCGTAGAACCTCATGGCCCCGACGATCTTGTAGGGCATGCGCGCGCGGCGCAGGGCTTCCTCGAAGGAACGCGACTGGGCGTTGGTGCGGTAGAAACAGGCCGCGTCCTTCAGGGAGCGCCCGGACTCGACCTCATCCTGGATGCGGCGCACGACCCAGGTCGCCTCCTCCGCCTCGTTAGGCAACTCCTGCACCTTGATCTCGTCGCCCGCCTCCGCCTGCGTCCAGAGCTTCTTGGACTTGCGGGTCCGGTTGTGGTGGATGACCAGTCCGGCCGCTTCCAGGATCCGCCCCGTCGAGCGGTAGTTCTGCTCGAGGGTCACCACCTTCGCGTTCGGGAAGTCCTTCTCGAACTCCAGGATGTTACGGATGTTGGCGCCTCGCCAGGAGTAGATCGACTGGTCGTCGTCGCCGACGACGCAGACGTTTTTATGTTTTGCCGCCAGGGTCTTCGTTAAAATATACTGGGCATGATTCGTGTCCTGGTACTCATCGACCAGCAAGTGCGAGAATTCGTCCTGCCATCTCTGCCGCGTCTGCGGATGGTCGCGCAGGATCTGACAGACCCTCATCAGCAGGTCCCCGAAATCGAGCGCCCCGGACTGCTCGAGCTTGCGCTGGTAGACCTGGTAAATCTTGGCGGCGGTCTGCCGGGACTGGTCGATGGAGGCCATGGCGTGGATCTCGTAGGAGCCCGCGTCGAGAAGATCGTCCTTGGCGCGCGAGATGAGGCTCACGTAGAGGCCGGCCTTGTTCTTCTGGTCCTCCAGGCCGAGCGTCTTCATCGCCTCCACGACGAGCTTCTTCTGGTCGGACTGGTCGTAGATGGTGAAGTGCCGCGGCAGGCCCAGGAGCTCGTGGTGCCGGCGCAGGAACCTCGCGCCGAAGGAATGGAAGGTGTAGACCCAGACGAGCGCGCCCTTTCCGGGAACCAACTCCTCGATGCGCTTGCGCATCTCGCCGGCGGCCTTGTTGGTGAAGGTGACCGCCAGGATCTTTTCAGGGGGCACGCCCGTCTCGATGAGGCGCGCGACGCGGTAGGTGATGACGCGCGTCTTGCCCGTCCCGGCCCCGGCCAGGACGAGCAAGGGCCCCTCCAGGTGGATGGCGCCCGCCTTCTGTTCCGGGTTGAGTTTATCGAGGTCGACGGGCATGACGGCTCCGGTCAGCGGGAGGCGGCCGCCTTGGGCGCGTAGAGCATGTTGACGTAGTCCTTGACCATGCGGTCGGCGCAGTAGCGAGGCGACACCGAGCGGATGGACTCCTTCATGAGCTTGACCCAGCCGCGGGGGACGCCGAACTCGTCGCGGTCATAGTACAGCGGGACGAGCTTGCGCTCGAGGATGCCGTAGATGTCCTCGGCGTCGGCCGCGTCCGCCTCGGGGCCCGCGCCGCGGCCGCCCGCCTCGCCGATGGCCCAGCCGTTGCCGCCGTTGTAGCCCTCCTCCCACCAGCCGTCCAGCACGGAGAAGTTCGGCACGCCGTTGGCGCCGGCCTTCTCTCCCGAGGTGCCGCAGGCCTCCATCGGGGCCAGGGGGTTGTTGAGCCACACGTCCACGCCCTGCACGAGGTAGCGCGCGACGTGCATATCGTAGTCCTCGACGAAGGCGATGCGGCCGCCGTAGGCGGGATCCTTGGCCAGCGCGTAGATCTGCTGGATGAGGGCCTTGCCGCCGTCGTCGGCCGGGTGGGCCTTGCCCGCGAACACGATTTGGACCGGGCGCCACGGGTCGAAGAGCAGCTTCTTGAGGCGCTCGACGTCCTTGAGGATGAGCGTGGCGCGCTTGTAGCCGGCGAAGCGGCGCGCGAAGCCGATGACGAGCGCGGAATGGTCGAGGAGCGCGCCGCCGGCCAGAGTCTGGGCGGCGTTGCTCTCCCCCTTCATCCAGCGCGCGCGCACGCGCGCGCGCATCAACTGCAGCAGCGCGCTCTTGTTCTTGTTGTGCTGCATCCAGAGAATTTCGTCGGGGATGGCCGCGACCTTCGACCATAGGGCCTGGTCATCCTGGTTGTCGCGCCACTCGCAGCCGAGGTAGCGGTCGTACATGGCGCCCAACTCCTGCTGGACCCAGGTGGCCAGGTGCACGCCGTTGGTCACGTGGGCGATGGGGACCTCGTCGACGTCGCGGGTGGGCCACAGGTTCTTCCACATCTCTCGGGAAACCCGGCCGTGGCGGCGGCTGACCGCGTTGCGGCGGCCGGCCATCTTCAGCGCCAGAGAGGTCATGTTCCAGCCGATCTCGCCGGGCACGCGCGCGAAGTCCATGAAGGCTTCGCGCTCGACGCCCAACTGGGGCCAGTAGGAGGAGAAGTATTCGGCGACCATTTCCTCGGCGAAGACGTCATGGCCGGCCGCGACGGGAGTGTGGGTCGTGAAGACCGACATCTCGGCGACTTCGCCCAGGGCCTCGTCGAGGGTCCGGCCCCCGGAGACCTTCTCGCGGGCCAGCTCGAGGAACATGAACGAGGAATGCCCCTCGTTGGCGTGGAAGACGGACGGGTGCACGCCCAGGGCGCGCAGGACGCGCACGCCTCCGATGCCCAGGATGATCTCCTGGCGCAGGCGCATGGTGCGGTCGCCGCCGTAAAGCCGTCCCGAAATCTCGCGGTCCTGGGGGGAGTTGCCGTCGACGTTGGTGTCCATCAGGTACAGAGGCACGCGCCCGACCTGGACGCGCCACACCGCGACCTTCACGGCGCCGCGGCCCAGCGGGATGTCGAGGAGCATGCGGCCGCTCGACGGTCCGAGCACGGGGCGCACCGGAGAGTTGTCCCAGTCGGCCGGCTCGTAGACGTTCTGCTGCCAGCCGTCGGCGGAAATCTTCTGCTGGACGTAGCCCTGCGGGTACATGAAGCCCACGCCGACGAGGGGAACGCCCAGGTCCGAGGCGGACTTGCAATGATCGCCGGCGAGGATGCCGAGGCCGCCCGAGTAGATGCGCAGCGAGTTATGGACGCCGAACTCGGCCGAGAAGTAGCCGATGGTCTTGCCCTTCATCTCCGGCTGGTTCTTGGCGAACCAGGTGTTCGAGGCGCTCATGTACCGGTCGAAGTCCGCGACGGCGACGTCGTAGCGGGCCAGGAAACTCTGGTCGTCGAGCAGAGCCTGGATGCGCTGCGGCGGACACTTGCGCAGGAGCTTGACGGGGTTGTGGTAGGTCTCGGCCCAAAGAGTGCGGTCGATTTCCTTGAAAAGGGTGCGGGCCTCGGGGCGCCAGCTCCACCAGAGGTTGTAGGACAGGTCCTTGAGCCGGGCGACGCGCGCCGGCAGGTTCCAATCGTGATAGGGATCGCTCATAACCATGAGAATTGATTTTACCTTTTTGGAGAAGCCCCGGCCAGGGTCTTGACGCCGTCACAGGCTGGGGCTACCCTGTCGGCGTGAGAGCCGCTCTTTTAGCCCTGCTCCTGGCCCTGCCGGCGTCGGCCGAGCCCCCCGGCCCCGCGGCCCTGCGGGCGCGCGCCCTGCTGGACGCCCTGCCCGCGCCGGCCCGAGTCGAACTGCGCAAGATGTACCTGCGCTACGCCGACGCCGTCGCGCGCCGGCTGGATGAGGGCTGGAAGGCGGGCGTCCTCACCGAGGCCGTCATCGAAGACATCCATGTCCCCTTCCAGCCCGCGCGCCTGCTGGAGGAATCGCTCAAAAACCGCCGCAAAGAGATCGCGGACCTGGAGGCGGCCCTGGCCAAGTCGGGACCGGAGAGACCGGACTACGGCAAGACCCTCCGGAAGATCAAGGATACGAAGGCCTCCCTGGCCAAACTCGTGGCGAAGTCATCGCGGGAGAAGGGCATCTGCCGCGACTGGTCGGACGCCATCTGGTGGGAATTAACCTCCCGGAACCCCTCCCACTGGATCCTGGAGGACCGTCGCCGTCAAGCCCGCCCCTTCCATACCGGAGTCTTACTCTGCTCCTCGGACACCGATGGATCGCACGATATCTGCCTTGTTTTCGATCCCTGGGAGGAAGGAAGGGCCGATGCCTTCGTCTTCGACACCTGGGACGTCCGCATGCAAGGCGGCCGCATTCCCGCCGATTACTTCCTGCACGGCTTGCCCGAGAAGGAGCCTTGAACGAGGCAGGCCCGGGGCTGGCTCTCCTCGCGCGCCTGGCCGAGGCCGCGGTCTGGGACGACCGCGTGCGCCGTCACGAGGACGACCCCTGGGACTATCTTCGCCGAAAACTCCTCGCCACGGAAGGCCCCCTGCGCCGGCTCAAAGCCGCCCTCTTCGGGGAGGCGCGCCGTTTCCTGCTCGAAGACCTGGCCAAGCCCTTCCTGCCCCCCGGAGCCCTCCAGGCCCACAAGGAATCCTTCGAGTCCCTGCTGACCACCGGCGATTTCGCGGACCTTTCCTTCCACCTGGAGGCGGGCCGCGAACGCGAGTCGCGCCTGGAGGGCGCGCGCGTCGTGCTCGACGGCGCGAAGATCCTCACCCTCTTCGACCTGGAAGCCCCGCCGCCGGGCAAGAGGAGCGCCGGCTGGGAGAAGCGCGTGGAGGACGCCCGGCGGCGACTGGGCCTCGACCTCCTCGACCTGGTCGCCGCGAGAGGAGAGGCCGCTCCGCGCAAGAAAGCCTACCTCGCCCGGCGGCTGCGCCGCGAACTGGACGAGGCGCTGGCCATGACCCGCTGCGACGCCGGCCTGCGCGACGAGGTGACGCCCTATGTCCTGGCGCGCATCGAGCCCGCCGCGGCCGCGGCCCTGCGCTTCCTCGCGCGTTGGCGCTGATGAGGCTCTCCATCGGCGCCCTGAACATCGCGTCAAGGATCATCCAATCCCCGCTGGCCGGCTGTTCCGACCTCCCCTTCCGCCTGACCGCCCGCGCCAAGGGGTTGAGCTTGGCCTACGCGGAGATGGTCTCGGCGCAGTCCTTGACCCGGAACAACCTGAAGACGCGGCGGCTGCTCGCCGGCGACCCCGCCGATCGCCCTCTCGGGGCCCAACTCCTGGGCTGCGACCCCGGCATGATGGCCGAAGGCGCGGCCATCCTCGAGGAGATGGGCTTCGATCTCATCGACCTGAATCTCGGTTGCCCGGTCAAAAAAGTCGTTTCCAACGGAGAAGGCGCAGCGCTCCTCCGGGAGCCGGGAAAAGCGGGGAAAATCTTCCGCGCGGTCCGCGCGGCCGTGAAGAAAGCACCTCTCACCGTGAAGATGCGCAAAGGCTTCCAAGACGCGTCGGGAGACGAGGCCGTGGATCTCGCCCGGCGCGCGCAAGCGGAGGGGTTCGACGCCGTGACCGTCCACGGCCGCACCCAGGCCCAGCAATACGCGGGCAAGGCCGACTGGGAGGCCGTCGGAAAGGTCAAGCGCGCGCTCAAGATCCCCGTCATCGGCAACGGCGACGTGCTGACCCCGCAAGACGCCCGACGCCTCTTTGAAATATCCGGCTGCGACGCGATCATGATCGGCCGCGGAGGCCTGGGCAACCCGTGGATCTACCGCAATCTCGAAGAGGTCCTCGAGGGCAAGCGCGCGTCGTTCTGCGTGCCGAGCGTCGCGCAGCGCAAGGAGACCCTGCTGTCGCATTTAGATCTGGAGAAATCACGCCTGGGCGAGCGCCAGGCCGCGCTCAACATGCGCCGCATCACCGTCTGGTACACCCAGGGCCTGCCCTACAACAAGGCGATGCGCGCGGCGGTCTGCTCCACCATGGACTGCGCGGAGATCCGCCGCGTCATCGTCAAGTTCTTCGACGCGCTTCCCGCCGACGCTCCCCCGCCCGCCGTCCCTATCCTGCTGACGGAATGACCGGCTCGGCGGGTCACTGCGGCGTGAAGAGGGACTCGGGCGTCGCCCCCAGCCGGTATCGCGTCTCCTTCCAGATCCGGCGCAGGACGTAGCGGAAGGGGCCCTGGGAGCGCAGGCGGCGGGCCGCGGCGTGGACGCGCTCGGGCAGAAGCGCGATGCGTCCGCGCGCGCTCAGGCGGCGGCTGAACTCGAAGTCCTCGAGCTCGGCGAAGGGCGGGTAGCCGCCGACGGCCTGGTAGATCTCCGGCGTGGTGCACAACCCGTGGTCGGCGCTGGCCAGACCCGCGCGCACGCGAGCGTTGGACCAGGCGGAGAGAGAACGCAGGGAGAAGCCGCCGCCGTAGTCCACGCGGAAGACGACCGCCGCCACCTTCTCGACCGGCGTCACCAGCCAGAAATGCTCGAGGGCCTGCTGCCAGTTGCCCGGCGGGTGGACGTCCGCGCGCAGGAAGAAGAGGAGGTCGCCCGTGGCTTTCTGCGCGCCCGCGTGCCACTGGGCCCCGCGGTTGGGCCGGTCGAGGACCAGGACCTGGTCGCACCACTCCCGCGCGGCCGGCACCGTGTCGTCGTCGGAGCCTCCGTCCACCACGATGATCTCCGCCGGGCTCGTCTTGGAAATCTGCCGCAGGCGCTTGAGCGCGGAGGCGATCTGCGGACCCTCGTTGTGCGCGGCGACGATCACGGAGAACTTCATGGCGCGAGGGGCCGGAAGACCAGGCCGGTGGCGATCTTGGGGAAGAAGTAGGTGGACTTCTGCGGCAGGAGTCCGACGGCCTTGGCCGCGAGCCGGACCTGCGCCACGGTAAAGGGCTTGACGAGCACCGCGGCCCCTCGCGCGGAGCGCGCCTTGCGCCCCGCCAGGACGGCGTCGTGGGTGTAGCTCATCTCCTCGGGACGAAGACCCGCGAGAAGGCGTCCGCCCAGCCACTCGACGGCGAGCCCGCTGCGGCAACCGCCCGCGGAAGCGGGAACGCCCAGATGGAAACCTTTTTCGACGAGGCCGAAAGCGTAGGGGTTTTCTGAGCGGGCCAGGGCTTTCTCCAGCGCGCGCAGGCTCGGGAACTTTTTAAGGGAAGCGAGCTCACCCGCCCGGGCCAGCAGGCTCCTGGCCGCGATGCGATGCGTGGGGAGGACGGCCAGCCCCGCGTCCTCATCCGGGACCAGGTAGGCCAGCACCGCGTCCGAGCCGGGCAGGCGGGTGCGGCGATGATGGATGCGGCTCACCTCGTAGCGGTGATGGCCGTCGGCGATGAGGATGGAGCGCGGGGCCATGGCCCGGCGCAGGGCCGAGACCAGGCGGGGGTCCGAGACGCGCCACAGACGGTAGCCGACGCCGGCATGCGACTTGCCGCGGGCCACGGGGCGCGCGCGGGCCGCGGCCGCGAGCGCGCGGCGCACGCCGCCCGTCGCATCGGCAAAGACGCCGAAGATGGGGCTCACGTTCACCCGCAGGGCGTTGAGCATGCGCAGGCGGTCGACCTTGGGCTTGGAGAGGGTGCGCTCGTGCGGCACGATGGCGCGCGCCGCCGCGGACGAGGCGCCGAGCGCCGCGAGGAAGCCCCGGCGCAGGCGCGCGCGGCCGTGCAGGCGGTAGCGTTCCTCGACGACGTAAAAGGCGGGGACCGGGTCGAGGATCAGGGTCCCGTCGCCGCGCCAGCGGCGCCAGAGAGTCGACGCCCGGGCGCAGCGCGCCGCGCCCTCGCCTTGAGGGAGCTCGAGAGACACGGCATTACGGGCGCGTCGGCGCAGGGACTTCGCCAGCTCCGGGCTGATCACGTCGTAGGGCGGGCAGAGCGCCGCGCCGAGTCCGGCCGCAGCATAGCGCACGCCGCGAAATGGACGCACGTCTGCCATGCATCCATCATCCCGGTTTTAAGCGCACGTTGTCAAGACGCTCCACGAGCGCTAGAATGTCGCCACCATGCGCACTCTCGTCTTCGGCGGCAGCTTCGACCCTCCTCACCGCGGCCACGCGGCCCTGCTGAGGGCCGCGGCCGAGCGCGTGCTGCCGGATCGCATCCTGGTGGTGCCCGCTTTCCACGCCCCGCTCAAGGACGCCCCCTCGGCCCCGGCGCCGGTCCGCGCCGAATTGGCCCGCCTCGGCCTGATCGCGCGCCTGCCCGCGCGCTGGGGGCGCCGCGCGCGCGTGGATATGTCCGAGACGCGGGCCCGGCGTCCGGTCTACGCCGTGGAGACGCTCGCGCGACTCAAGGCGCTCGATCCCGCGGGCAAATTCCACTTCGTCTGCGGCCGGGACGCCGCGGCCTCGTTTCCCCGGTGGAAGGAACCCGCGCGCCTGCGGCGCCTGGCGACGTGGTGGTACGGCGCCCGCGCGTCCCGCGCCGGAGCGAAGACGCCCCCCCCGCCGAGGCACTTCCGCCGCCTGCCGGGGCGCTTTCCGGACATCTCCTCGACCGAACTGCGCAGCGCCCTCGCGCTTGGTCAAGATTGCTCGGACGCCGTCTATCCCGAGGTCCTGGCCGAGGCGCGGCGTCACGGCCTTTACAGCCTGGACATCCTCGACAGCCTCAGGAAGACCCTCAAACCCGCGCGTTACGAGCACACGCTGGCCATGGCCGCGCTGGCCGAGGCCCTGGCGCGGCGTCACGGGGAGGACCCGGCCAAGGCGCTCCTGGCCGGCCTCCTCCACGACGCCGGCCGCCGGTTCTCGCCGCCGCTGATGGCCGAGTACGCGCGCCGGCGCCGCTTGAAGGTCCCGGAGTTCGCCTTGACCGCGGGCCTGGAGCCCCTCCTCCTGCACGCCCACATCTCGGAGGACCTCGCGCGCCGGGAATTCGGCGTCGCGGACCCCGAGGTCCTGTCGGCGGTCCGCAAGCACACGCTGGGCGACCCGCAGATGAGCCGGCTCGACCGCCTCGTGTACGTGGCCGACGCCTGCTCGCCCGATCGCGAGCGCGCGGACGCCGCCGAGACGCGGGCGCTGGCTTTCGTCGACCTCGACGCGGCCCTCGCGCGCTGCGTGGCCGACAAGCTGGCGCACGCCCTCTCCCGCGGCGCCTGGCTGCATCCCCTCACTCTCTCCCTATGGAACCGCCTCGTCGCGCGGTGACGGCCGAGCGCGCGCTGGCGGCGGCGGCCCTGGCCGCCTGCCTCGGCGCGGCCTGGGCCGAGCACGGCTCGGAGTTCGCCGCGCGCGTGCGCCAGGCCAAGCCCTGGCCGGCCTGGGTCGAGGCGCGCCCGCCGGGCGCCGCGCTCCCGTCCTTCCATCTGGCGGTCTATGACCCGATGCGCAGGCGCCTGTCGGTCCTGCACCTGCCGGGCGAGACGCGCCTCGAGGGCCGGCGCACGCTCGAGCGCGCCTACCGGGAAGCCCTGAAGGCATCCGGCGACCCGTCTTCGGCCGCGCGCGCGGCCGAGGACCTGGCCGGACGGCGCCTGAGCGAGCTCTCTCCGGAATCTTTCGCCGCGCCGACGGCGCGGCTCCTCGTGGTCGTGCCGGCTCTCTCCAACGAAGACGAACCGGCCCTGGAAGCCGCGCGCGCGCTCAAGGACCGGGCCCGCTCCCTGCGCGTCTGGCTCGGCCTGTTGGGCCAGACGGGACGAGGCCTGCTGCGCGCGGACCGCTCGGGCCTCGACCTCTTCCTCTTCGCCCTCGAGATGCGGCGCGTGCCGGTCGAGCGCCTGGAGAGCGCGCGCCTGCCGGGGGACGCCGCGGCCGCGTCGCTCCTGGGCCGGCTCCTCTCCAACGACCTGCCGCCCTCCGACGGCAAGGCCACGACCGCCGAAGTGCTCAACGGCTCCGGGAAAGTCGGCCTCGCCTCCCGCGCTTCAAAAATGCTGAGATTGGGGGGCGTCGACGTCATGGCCATGGGCGCGGCGCGAGAGCGCGCCCGGACCCTGGTCTACGACCGGGTGGGCGACTTCCGACGGGCCGCCGGGGCGCGCGAGGCGCTCGGCTGTCCGCCGGCGCGCGCCGTCACCCGCGTGGACCCGTCTCGCGCCGTGGACGTCAGCGTCGAATTGGGCCGCGATTGCGCCGAGGCGTTCGAGCGGGGCGGGGCCGCGGAGCCTTAGGGATCGAGGAGAGAATATTATGGAACTCGTCGAAATACTGAAAGTCGCCGCGCAGACCGGCGCCAGCGATATCCACTTGGTCATCGGCAAGCCGCCGCTGATGCGTCTCAACGGCGAGATCGGCGAGATCCCCGGCTTCTCCAAGATCAGCGCCGAGGAATCCAAGCGCCTCGTCTACTCGATCCTCTATGAAGAGCAGCGCGCCAAATTCGAGGAGAACTGGGAGCTGGACTGCTCCTTCGCCGTCTCCGGCCTGGCCCGCTTCCGCGTCAACGTCCTCCTGCAGAAGAACGGCGTCGAGGCCGTCATGCGCGTCATCAACTCGAAGATTCCCACCCCGGAGCAGCTGCGCCTGTCCAAGTCCATCACGGACCTGGCCGACCTGCCGCGCGGCCTGGTGCTGGTCACGGGCCCGACGGGCTCGGGGAAGTCCACCACGCTCGCGACGGTCATGGAGATCATCAACACCAAATACTCCGACCACATCCTCACCATCGAAGACCCCATCGAGTTCGTCTACGAGTCCAAGAAAGCCATCTTCCGCCAGCGCGAGATCGGCCAAAACACGAAATCCTTCGCCGCGGCGCTCAAATCCGCCCTGCGCCAGGACCCCGACGTCATCCTCATCGGCGAAATGCGGGACCTGGAGACGATTCAGCTCGCCATCACCGCCGCCGAGACGGGCCACCTCTGCTTCGGCACCCTCCACACCCAGGACGCCCCCTCCACCATCGACCGCATCATCGACGTCTTCCCCACCCACCAGCAGACGCAGGTCCGCGTCCAACTCGCCGTCGTGCTCCAGGCCGTGGTCTGCCAGCAGCTCCTGACGCGCAGGGACGGGGAGGGCCGCCTGGCCGCCCGCGAGATCATGATCATGACCCCCGCCATCTCGAACCTCATCCGCGAGGGAAAGACGCACATGATCTACGGCGCCATCGACACCGGCGCCAAGCACGGGATGGTGCCGATGGACAAGGCCCTGGCCGAGTTGGTCCGCCAAGGCCTCGTGCATCCCGAGGAGGCGCTCACGCGCGCCGGCAACCCGGAGACCTTCAAGCAGCTGGCCGGCATCACGGGCCGCAGCGGCGCGTCGTTGATGTGAGAATGCAAGAATGAACGCCCCGGAACGCCTCCGCCTCCTGCGCTCCCTCGAGCTCTTCGAGCATTATCCCGAAGAGCGCCTCTCAGCGCTGGCCGCCTGCCTCGAGCCTCTCCGCCTCGAGGACGGGGCCCCGGTCTTCGCCGAGGGCTCGCGCGGCGACGGCCTCTACTTCGTGGTCGCGGGCCGCGTGCGCATCGCCAAGCGCCTGGCCGCGGGCGGGGAGATGGACCTGGCCTCGGTCGGGCCGGGGGACTGCCTGGGCGAGATGGCGCTCCTCGACGACATCCCGCGCTCCGCCGGGGCCTACGCCAAGGGGCGCGCGGAACTCCTGCGCCTCAAGCGCGACGATCTCAAGCGCTGGCTGGAGTCGGACGCGCAACTGGCCATGAAATTCTTCGCCGGACTCGTTCAGGTCCAGTCTCGCCGCCTGCGCCGGACTTCCGATGAGGTGGCGCTCCTCTACGACCTTTCCCAGCTCCTGCTGACCCCGCTCTCCGGCCCCGAGGAACTGCTCAACTGCGCCCTCGACCGCGTCCTGCCGCACTTGGAGGGAAAATGGTCGGCCGAGGCCCGCGCCTACAACCCCTTCGAAGACGAGATGAACCTGGTCGCGCGACGCGGAGAGGCGCTCGGCCCCGACGTCGCCGAGCCCGCCCCGAAGACGCCGGCCGCCGAGTCCTGGACCGACGAGCGCACCCTGTTTCTCGTCCTGCGCGCGCCGAAGCGCCTGCTCGCGCTCCTGCGCTTCCGGGCGCAGGCTCCCCTCGACGACGCGAAGCGCGCCGAGGCGGCGCGCATCCTGGGCGCGGCGGCCCGCCTGCTCGCCTCCGCGCTCGAGAACATCGACTTCCGCGCCGAGGCGGCGCTCCGAGAGCGCCTGAGGACGCGAACCGATGGCCCGAGTCTTTAAATCCGTCGCCTTGGCCGCCGCGCGCGCCGCGCAGGACAAGAAGGCGGAGGAGATCGTCGTCCTGGACGCGCGCAAGACCAGCCCGGTGGTCGACTACCTCGTCATCGTCACGGCCCTCTCCCGGCCTCATCTGCAGGCCCTGGAGCATAAGATCGAGGAGTCCCTGCTCGCGGAGGGCCTCCGCCTGCACCGCCGTTCCCGTCCCCAGTCCGACTCGTGGCTGGTCTTGGATTTCGGGGGACTCATGGTGCACATCATGACGGCGCCGGCGCGCGAGCTCTACTGCCTGGAGCGGCTCCATGTCGGGGCCAAAGAGATCTCATGGCGGAAATGATCATCGCCCGCCTGCGACGCGTCCTCTCCTCCCGCGCCCGCGAGTGGGCCGCCTCCTCGGGCCTGAGCCTGCCCGCGTCTCTCCCCGTCTCGGCGGCGCCTTCCCACGTCAAGGCCGATCTCTCCCTGCCGTGGCCCCTGGCCGCGGCCAAGGCCGTCAAGCGCAGCCCCCTGGATCTGGCCCGGTCTCTGGCCGAGGCCCTCGAGAGCCTTCCCGAGATCGAGTCCGCCGAGCCCGCCCCCCCCGGCTTCGTCAACCTCGTCGTCAAGAGCACCGCGCTCTGCGCCAACCTCAAGGCGATCACCCTCGACCCCAAGCGCTACGGCAAGGAAGAGAACGGAACGACCAAGAAGACCCTGATCGAATTCGTCTCGGCCAATCCGACCGGCCCCCTTCATATGGCGTCCGGCCGCGGGGCGACGCTCGGCGATTGCCTGGTGAGGATCATGCGCCGCCTGGGCCGCACCGTGGCCTCGGAATACTACGTCAACGACGCCGGCGGCCGCGTCGAACTCCTGGGCGCGTCGGCCAAGGCCCGCTACGAGCAGCGGCACGGCAAGGACGCCCCCGTGCCCGAAAAGGGCTACCAGGGCGAATATCTCAACGACCTCGCCGCCGCCGCCCCGCCGGAATGCGCCGGCTGGGACGCCCAACAGTGGGGACTCTACGCCATGGACTCCATCCTAGCGCAGCACCGGGAGGACATGAAGGCCTTCGACGCGCATTTCGACCGCTGGTATCAGGAGAGCGAGCTTTTCGCCTCGGGAGCGGTGCCCAAGACGCTGGAATACCTCAAGGGCCGCGGGATGGTCTTCGAGAAGGAGAACGCCGTGTGGCTCGGCACGCTGAAGGCCGAAGGCTCCAGCGACGACAAAGACCGCGTCCTGGTCAAATCAGACGGCAAGCCGACCTACTTCCTGCCCGACATCGCCTACCACAAGGACAAGTACGACCGCGGCTACGACCGGCTCATCGACATTTTCGGCGCCGACCACCACGGCTACGTGCCGCGCATGAAGGCCGCCATCGCGGCTCTCGGCAAGGAGCCCGACAGCTACCGCGCCGTCGTCCATCAGCTCATCCACCTCTTCCGCGGGACCGAGGCGGTGAAGATGTCCAAGCGCGCGGGGACCTTCATCCCGCTTCGCGAGATCATCGATGAAGTCGGCAAGGATGCGTGCCGCTTCTTCTTCGCCCTGCGCACGCCGGACAGCCATCTCAACTTCGACTTGGAGTTGGCCAAAAAACAGTCGAGCGAAAACCCGGTCTTCTACGTGCAGTACGTCCACGCGCGCATCTGCTCGATCTTCCGCAAGGCGGCCGAGACCGGCCTGCACCCGCCGGGCGCGAGCCTGCCCCCGCCCGATGCCGACCGCCTCGCCTTCCCCGAGGAGCGCGCGCTCCTCAACAAGCTGGCCTGGTTCCCCGAGGTCCTGCTCGACAGCGAGCGCCTGCTTTCGCCCCACCCCCTGGCCAACTACCTCATGGAGTTGGCGGGGCTCTTCCATCCCTTCTACGAGAAGCGCCCCGTGCTAGCGGCCGAGGACCCCGAGATCGCCAAGGCTCGCCTGCTGCTCATCGCGGGCGTGCGCGACGTCATCCGCGAGGGCCTGGACCTGCTCGGCGTCTCCGCGCCCGAGCAGATGTGACGCGCCCTTGACTCGCGCGGCGAGGCGGGCTACACTCGCGCCATGGCCCCGCGCGAGAGCACTTTCGTCAGTCTGAGGATCACCAGCGTCGCGCTCACGCCGCAGGACATCGAGGCGCGCCTCGGTTTGAAGCCCGACACGACCTGGAAGATCGGCGACCGGACGGGCGTCTTCGGTTCCGTGGAGAAGGCGAACGGATTCGCCCTCGACTCCTCTCTCAACCTGACGATCTCGCTCGAGGACCATATACATTCGCTGATCGCGCGCGTCGCCCCCCGCGCGCAGAAGATCGGGGAACTCGCCTCTCAAGCGACGATCGTGCTCCTCTGCGTCCTCTCGCGCAAATCGATTCCCCCCATGACCTTCGACCGCGATGACGTGCGCTGGCTGGCCGTCATGGGCGCGAAGATCGACATCGAGCTGGGCCTCATCCCGGACCCCTCTCGCGACGCCGGCAAGAAGTCCTCCGCGCCGAGCGCCTGACCCGGCCGGGCTCTCGACGGGCCGGACAAAGAGGAGGGGCGGCCAGGCATTCGCGCCTGACCGCCCCTGTTCCGATCTCAGCGCGGAGCTAGGGGCAGAGCTTGATGCGCTGGCTGGCCCCCTTCTGGACGACCCCGCTCGAACTCATGAGGCTCATGTTGTCCGGCTGGGCGTTGTTGGCTCGGCGAAACGACCACGACTCGATGTAGTAGGTGCGGCAGCCCTTCGGCTGGATCTCGTCCGTCTTCAGGGTCTCGTTGAACCCGCCGCCGGAGCCGGGAGCTCCCGGGGGAGCCGAGGGCGCCCACCGAATCTGGTTGCCCTGGGCGTACGCGCGGACGTCCGCGGGCACGTTCTTCGTAAACCAGCCCGGGGTGACGTACATGAGCTTGACGGCCACCTCGAGAGTCTCTCCGGCGTAGTAGCCGGCCCACTTATCGAAGACGCGCAGCTTGAGCGTCTGGCCGTCGGGCACGAGCTCGGCCGTCACGCCGTTCTCATCCGGCGCCGAGCGCAGCTTAGCCTCGGCGCGAACATGGACGGTGTCGCCCATCGAGGACTGCGAATATCGGAACGCCGAGGACTCCACTCCCACTCCCACATTGCGGCCGTCGAAGGAGGCGCGCACGACCTCGGTTTCCCAGGGCCAGAGCGACTGGCCCTGCATGTCGAAGCTCACCTGGATGTTGCGCCGGTCGGCGTCGCTGTAGCTCTCGCTGCGCCGGCAGGCGGCCCGGTAATGCGAGAATCTTCCGTCATAGCGCCCCTCGAAGTCGTTCCAGTTGAGGTCGTAGACGCCCTGGTAGTAGCACTCCTTGGTCTCGACCACCTGGCGGCTGACCAAGCTAAAGGAAACGGCATCCACGCCCATCCTGCGCGTGACGGATTGGGCGTCCTTCGTCCAACCGATATCTCTCACGAACGGCCGCGAATGCGGATACCAACGCGTCACGTAGCGGTTGTTCTGCTCGTCGAACTCGTTCTGTTCCCAGTCCGAAGGCAGGTTGGCCCATATCGGCACGGTGCCCCAGTCGACCGTGTTCCAGTAATTCGGAGGCGGCGCCTTCGGGATGAAGACCGGCGTCGGCCGCGACGGCGGCGGCCCGGAAGACGGCGGCTCATCATTGCCATTGCCGGGACGCGAACCCGGCGGGTTCGTCCCCGGCCGCGATCCGGGAGGGCCGGAGGGCTTCGAACCGGGAGGGCCTCCCGCCAGCAAGAACGAGCCGGCAGGCGCGAAATCCCCGTCGAAGTTGACGTCGGGGGTCAAACCCTCGAACGTCGGCCCGAGCGCTAGGACGCGCTCGGGGGCGGCGGCGGATTTCGTAAGCGGCGAGACCGGGGAGGCTTCGCGGCGCACGACGGGGAACTCCTGGTAGAGGTCCTGAGGGAACGCGGCGGCGCGGACCTTTTGGAAAGCGGCCTCCGGACCATCAACGGCCAACTCCTCGCCTTGAGGCCGGCAATCCAGCACTTGAGCGTCTCCAAGGACCTTGGTGGCGATGTTTTTCAGGCTGTCGCAGGCCTCTTGAGTCGAGGACCGCGACCAGGCCGGTCCGGGCAGAGCCAGGGCCAGCGCGAACAATGCGGCGGTTCGGTAATGATTCATGTTGTCTCCTCAATACGGTGTTTCTAATGATTGCCGCGGTTGTAAAACCAACTGCGCAGGTAACCGAGCAGGTTGGCGTTGGCGCCATTGTCTCCGTTTCCGTCCGCTCCATAGACGCGCGACGAAGCCGCGTCATGCTGCGCCTGCGTGAGTCTCGTGATGTCCGCGGGGATCGGGGTGTCGTGGATCGCCGTGCCGGGCCGGTAGTACCTGCCCGTCAACCGCTCGTAGAGCGAGTACTGGTGGGCCGGGTTCGACGCGGTCTGCCCGGCGACGAAGTCGCGCAGCCAGACGAAGTACTCGCTTTCGATGAAGCCCGTCGTGGTGCTGGTCACGGCCTGCAGCAGCTTCTCGTACCAGGCCCAGACGAAGTAGGTGCCCTCGTTGCGGTGGTTATGGTCGAGGTTCGTCGACCAGGCGAGCGCGCTGCCGTTGGTGGCCTCGGCGAAGATCAGGGCCATGTGAGCGTACTGGATCGCCAGCCTCTCGGCGGAGGCCGGCACGCCCTGGTACCAGCCGTTGAAGTTCATGAGCTCGCGGCCGATCGTGGCGAGGATGAAGGCCCACGAGCCGTTGCTGATCGTGTCTTGCGTCAGAGCAACGACCGGTTGTCTGTATCCGTCGCGAAAAGCCCTGCCGTGATAGGCCGCCTGCCCGTCCGGATCGATCGCGAACTGGCCGCCCTGGTTGCGGAACTCGTAGATGAGGTCGCGCGCCACCAAGCTCAACTGCGCGCCGCGCCGCAGAGACTCGTCAATCTTGGCCTGTTCGACGTAGGTCGGGGAGCGATACGAGGCGAGCGCGCCGTCGAACTTTTGGGCGCCGTCCAAAGACGGGAGGAAATCATCGCTGGAACTCGCGGCCGCGCGCCCCAGGTGCGTGAACGCGGAGGCTGCGGGTTGCTCCGCAACGGTCACAGTCTTCGGCTCGGCCGCGAGGACCAACGCCGCCGGCAGCGCCGAGAGGACGGGAGTCATGGCCGACAGAGTGCCCGCGATCGTCGGCAGGCCCGCGGAGAAGCCCGCCGTCGGGAGGATGACGCCGCGAAGCGCCGGAGCCGAAACGGCGGGCAGGAGCGTGCGCACTTGCGCGGAAGCCGCGACGGGCAGCGACGTCAATAAGACGAACAGCCGAAACTGGGTCATCATGTCACCTCGCTCAGGTTGCTTGCAACACGAGGCTAGCATTCCAAAGGACGCAGGCCCAATCCCCAGTTGGGGCAACAGTCTCCCGCTATTGGGCCTACGTCCCGCTGGGACCTGCGGTCCCTAGATTTTGCGGAAGGCCGCGTTGGCCGCGGCGATCGTCAGGTCCAGATCGCGCTCGGTGTGGGCGGCGGAGACGAAGGCGGCTTCCCACTGCGCGGGCGGAAGGTAGACTCCAAGCTTGAGCATCTCATGGAAGAAGCGCCCATAACGCTTCTTGTCGGACTTGAGCGCGGAGGCGTAGTCCGTCACCTCCCCATCCACGAAGAAGGGGGTGAACATGGAGCCGATGGACTGGATGCGCAGCGAGACGCCGGCCGCGTTCGCGCACAGGCGCAGGCCCTCGCAGAGATAGTTCTTTAACCATTCCATCCGCGCGTAGGGCTTCCGCCGGCGCAGGAGGTCGAGCATGGCGGTCCCGGCCGCGACGGCGACGGGATTGCCGGAGAGCGTGCCCGCCTGGTAGACCGGGCCTTCCGGCGCGACGAGGCTCATCACGTCCCGGCGCCCGCCGTAGACGCCCATGGGCAGGCCCCCGCCCACGATCTTACCCAGCACCGTGAGGTCCGGCTTGATGCCGCAGAGGGTTTGGACGCCGCCATAGCACACCCGGAAGCCGGTGATGACCTCGTCGAAGATGAGCAGGGCCTTCTCCCGGGTCGTGATTTTGCGCAATCCCTGCAGGTAGCCCTCGGCTGGGAACACGACTCCCATGTTGGCCGGGATGGGTTCCACGATGACGGCGGCGATGCGCCCCTTGTGCTTTTTGAAGGCCCCCTCGACGGCCGGGAGGTCGTTGAACGCCAGAACGATGGTCGTCGCGGCGAAGGCCTTGGGCACGCCGGCGGAGTCCGGGGCGCCGAGGGCGGTCGCGCCCGAGCCGGCCGCAACGAGGAGGCTGTCGACGTGGCCGTGGTAGCAGCCCGCGAATTTAATGATGAGGTCGCGCTTGGTGAAGGCGCGCGCGACGCGCACCGCACACATGTCGGCCTCGGTGCCCGAACTGGTCATGCGCAGAAGCTCGATCGACGGGAAGGCTTCCTTAATACGCTCGGCCAAGTCGACCTCGGCGATCGTCGCGGCCCCGAATGTCGTTCCGCGTTCGAGCGCGGCCTTGGCCGCCGACACGATCTCCTTGCGGGCGTGGCCGAACATCAGCGGGCCCCAGGACAGGCAATAATCCACGTAGGGGCGGCCGTCGGCGGCCAAGAGGTAAGGTCCCGAGCCGGACTGGACGAACAAGGGCGAGCCGCCCACGGACTTGAAGGCCCGCACCGGGGAATTGACCCCGCCGACCAAGGATTTTCGCGCGCGGGCGAACAGTTCCTTGTGACCCATCCTCTTCATCTTCCGCGCAGACTTCTTCGCCGTCTTTTTCACGCGAGCCATCGGGCGGCCTCCAAGGCGTAGTAGGTCAGGATGAAATCGGCGCCGGCGCGCTTGATGCACGTCAGCGTCTCGAGCGCCACCCTCTTTTCGTCGATCCAGCCGTTGGCCGCCGCGGCCTTGATCATGGCGAACTCGCCGGAGACCTGGTAGGCGGAGGTGGGCAGGCCGAAGCGCGTCTTGACGGCCTTCAGGACGTCGAGGTAAGGCAGGGCGGGCTTCACCATCAGCATGTCGGCCCCCTCGTCGACGTCGAGTTGGACCTCGCGCATGGCTTCCAGGACGTTGGCGGGATCCATCTGATAGCCGGAGCGGTCGCCGAAGGAGGGCGGCGACTCTGCGGCCTCGCGAAAGGGGCCGTAGAAGCCGCTGGCGTACTTGGCGGCATAGGCGAGGATGGGCGTGTCCGCGAGGCCCGCCTCATCCATGGCCTTGCGCATCGCGCCGACCTGGCCGTCCATCATGCCCGAGGGGGCCACGATATCGAAGCCGGCCTCGGCCTGGGAGACCGCGGTCTTGGCCGCGAGCTTCACAGTGGGATCGTTGAGCACGACTCCGTTCTTGACGATGCCGCAGTGGCCGTGGTCGGTGTACTCGCAGAAGCAGAGGTCCGAGATGAGGAGCAGGCCCGGGTGCTTGTCCTTCATCGCCCGGGCGGCCGTCTGCACGATGCCGTCGCGGGCGTAGGCGCCGGAGGCCTTGGCGTCCTTCCGGTCGGGAATTCCGAAGAGGATGACGGCGGGCACGCCGAGCTTCACCGCTTCGCCGGCGGCCTTGACCGCCTCGTCCACGGAGAGTTGGAAGTGGCCGGGCATGGAGGAGATGGGACGCTTCTCGCCCTTGCCGGGACGGATGAAGAGGGGCAGGACGAAGTCCTTGACGGAGAGTTCGGTCTCGCGGACCAAGGTCCGCAGGGCCGGGGAGGCGCGCAGGCGTCGCGGGCGGCTGTCGGGAAAGGCCATGGACGGCATTTTACTATAATCCTCCCCCATGGACATGAGAGAGGCCCTGACCTTCCACGACGTCCTTCTGGTCCCCAAGCGTTCCTCGATCGCCTCGCGGCGCGGGGTGGACACCACCGGACGCTTCTCGCGCCGCATCAAGCTGAAGGTCCCCATCGTTTCCGCCAACATGGACACGGTGACCGAGAGCCGCATGGCCGTGGCCCTGGCCCGCGCCGGAGGGCTGGGCATCATCCATCGCTTCCTGACGCTCGAGGAAGAGGCCGCCCAGGTGGCGAAGGTCAAGCGCTCCGAGAACATCGTCATCGAGAGCCCCTACACCATCGGCCCGGACGAGACCGTGGGCCGCGCCCGCGGCCTGATGCGCGAGCACGGCGTCGGCGGCCTGCTCGTCGTCGACGTCAAAGGACGGCTCCTGGGCCTGGTGACCGAGCGCGACGTGCAGTTCCGCGACAAATCCGAGGAGTCCCTGCGCCGCGTGATGACGACCAAGCTCGTCACCGCGCCGCCGGACGTGGGCCTGGAGAAAGCCCGCGAGATCCTGCGCGACCATAAGGTCGAGAAGCTCCCCCTCATCGACAAGGACGGCCGCCTGAAGGGACTCATCACCGCGCGCGACATCAAGAATCGCCGCCTCTATCCCGACGCCTCGGTGGACTCCAAGGGCCGGCTCCTCGTCGGCGCCGCGGTGGGCGTCGTGAGCGGCTATCTGGAGCGCGCGGCCGCGGTCCTAGAGGCCGGCGCCGACTGCCTCGTCGTGGACGTGGCGCACGGCCACGCCGACCACGTGATCAAAGCCGTGGAGAACCTGCGCAGGAAGTTCCCCAAAGCCGAGATCGTCGCCGGCAACGTGGCCACCTATGAAGGCGCCCGAGACTTGGCCGCGGCGGGGGCCGACGGCGTGAAAGTCGGGGTGGGGCCGGGTTCGATCTGCTCGACGCGCATCATCTCCGGCGCGGGCGTGCCCCAGTTGACCGCGGTGATGGACTGCGCGCGCATCACGAAGGAGAATGACGTCCCCATCATCGCCGACGGCGGCCTGCGCGACTCGGGCGACCTGGCCAAGGCCTTCGCGGGGGGCGCGTCTTCGGTCATGCTCGGCTCGCTGCTGGCGGGCGCCGAGGAGAGCCCGGGCTGGACCGTGGTCCGCGGCGGCGCGCGCTGGAAGATCTACCGCGGCATGGCCTCGCTGGGCGCCACGCTGACGCGCAAGAACAAGGAGCGGCGCGAGGACGAGGCGCTCGACCCCATCGAGGTCTCCGAGGTGGTGCCCGAGGGCGTGGAGTCCATGGCGCCCTACAAGGGACCGGTCGCCGAGGTCCTCTTCCAACTCATCGGCGGGGTGCGCTCCGGCATGAGCTACTCGGGCGCCGCGACGCTGCCCGAGTTCTGGAAGAAGGCAGAGTTCACGCGCATCACCTCCGCGTCCTGGGCCGAGTCCCGCCCTCACCACCTCGACAAGTAGACGCGGGGCCGCGGCGCGGCTGGGTTTACTCCGGTATATAAGGATTCAGGGACGGCCTATACCCCGGATTCTGTCCATCCCTTGCGGGACTGGAGGATCATTTCTCTGATGCGGCCACCGGGCGGCTGCCCCGGGCTTGCGCCCGGGCGTGCGCGAGCAGCGCGCGCCGCCCAACTGCCTTGCTCCCGACGGGGTTTGCCTATGCCGCGCTCCTCGCGGAGCGCGCGGTGGGCTCTTGCCCCACCTTTTCACCCTTACCCTCTTGCGAGGGCGGTTGCTTTCTGTGGTACTTTCCGTCGACGGGGATTATGGTCCCCGCCTCCCCGGCTTTCGACGGGCGTCGTGCTCTACGGAGTCCGGAAGTTCCTCCCGCCTCGCGGCGAGCGATCCCCCGGCCGTCCCTGAAAATCGGTCAGGCCGCCGAGGCGGCCTTCTCGGGCTTGTAAAGGATGCGTTGACAACTGTCGCAGTTGACCAGCGCCTTCTGCTTGGCGACCTCGGCGGCCATGCTGGGCGAGATGTTGATCTGGCACGAGCCGCAGTGGCCGTCGATGACCGGGACGATGGCGTCCGGCTTGCCGCGCGAGCGGATGTGGTCGTAGATCCGCATCAACTCGGGAGGCACGGGGGCGGCGGTCGCGTCGCGCTCGGCCTTGGCCGTCGCATGGCGGCCCTGGGCATGGGAAAGCTCGGCTTCCAGTTTTTCCCGATCTTTCTTGGAGAACTCATTGGTCTTATTGAACTCGACGACGGCGGCCTTTTCCTCGATCCTGGCCGCGTCAATCTGCTCCATGATCTGGAGGATCTCGGTCTCGATGTCGCCGACCGCGGCCTTTTCCTTCTCGATCTCGGCCTGCATGACCTTATAGGCCTCGTTGGACTTGAGGTCGTTGAGCTGGCCTGCGTGCTTGCGGGCGGCCTCCTCCTTGGCGGCGACGTCGAGCTCCTTGGACTTCTTCTTCTTCTCGAGCTCGAGAATCTTGGCCTTGGCGGCGTCCAAGAGGCGCTTCTCGCTTGCGAGATCCGCCTCCAGCGCCGCGAGGCGCGGCGGAACCGCGTCGATCTCCTTCTGGATGGAATCGAGCGCGGAGTCCTTCTCCTGCAGGGCGACGAGGGATTGGAGGGCTTCTTTAGTCAGGGCCATCGAGTTCCATCATTATAGAATATTTCTCCAGCCGCGGCGCTTCCTTGCCGCAGCTGTGCTAGAATGGTTCGCGATGATGAAGAGACTGTGCGGCGCCCTCTTGGCGTTTTGCGTCTTCTCAATCGGCCCGCGCGCAAGCGCGCGG